>Ga0123338_10000194_pt1 | contig 64022 bp, 52 predicted proteins | sample grotaG_FD_89793 | JGI IMG/M metagenome (GOLD analysis project Ga0123338, IMG submission 89793) | Glacier valley bacterial and archeal communities from Borup Fiord, Nunavut, Canada, to study Microbial Dark Matter (Phase II) -... | ecosystem: Environmental > Aquatic > Freshwater > Ice > Glacier ... | reverse complement strand
TCGATCACTCGCTCCTCGATCACTCGATCCTCGATCACTCGAGGATCGATCTGTCGATCCTCGACGGTCGCCAGTCGGAAGTCGGACCGCATTCCTCGAGGAGTCGCCTCCCGCTCTCACCCCGTCCCGCTCCGTCACCACCCGCGGCAACACCACCACATGCGCCAGCTCCTTCAACTCCACAGCCAGCAAATCAGCAATCACCAGCGCCAACGCCTCCGCGACCTGATCCGCATCCCCCAAAGGCAACTCCAACCGCCTCTCCGCCGCCTTCCCCGCCCCAATCGCCACCCTCACCACACAACTCGCCACTCGCGGCAGCAACACACACTCGCCGTCGCCATCCGCATCCGCCGGCGGCCCACTCACCCGATCAAACCCAATCTGCTTCAACGCCAAGCCCAACTGAGCGACGGTAGCCGCCTTGATCGCCGCCATCGCCGCCGGACTATTGCTGGTACTGGTCTGACTCCCAGCAGCCCGTTCGACACTCAACCCGCGCCAGTGAAACAACCCCGCGTCCGCCCGCGCCGCCGCAAACAAGCACGCGCAAGCGAGCACCGTCGCCGCTTTTCTGCTATACAACGCGGCCATGTCCGAGAAGCTGCCGCAGGGGATGGAGAAGTATGGCGAAGACGACCGCAAATGGCGTGACGTCGGCGCAGGGCTCTGTGTCCTCGACCTTCACGAAGCCAATGGTCGTCGTCTGCAATTGGTTCGCCTCGCCCCGAATGGGCGGATCATGGCCCACAAGCACGCCGGGACCAACATCATGTACGTGGTGAAGGGCTCGCTCGTCATCGACGGCATTCGCCTCAAAGCCGGCGACGTTCTCAACTCGCCCGAGGGCAGCATGCATCGCGAGAGCTGGAGCGCCGAGGGCTGCGAGCTGGTCATCGAGTGCTCGCCCGACGACGATCTCCTCCGCAGCTAAACAAGACTCCTTCAGCCTTCGAGCTCGAGACGCAGCTGGCGCTCTTCTTCGCCCAGCTGATAGATCCGCTTGGTGAGCGCGTCGGCGATGCGCTTGTGGGACGCGAGGCGATTGCCCCAGGCTCGGTAAGGCGACAAATCCATGGGTTCGCCAAAGACGGCGATGACGCGGCGTTTGCCGAAGAAATTGTTGGCCACGTCGCCGACGATGTCGTTGGTGAGCCCGTGGATGAAGGCGGGCACCACGATGGGCCAGGTGTCCATCACCAGCTTGCCGACGCCGGGCTGGGCCGGCAGCGGCTCGTAGGGACTGGTGTTCTGGTTGCGGCGACCTTCGGGATGAAAGCCGACCAAGACCTGGCCACGGCGGAGCTCTTCGACCACGCGGCCGAGGGCCCAGCGGTTGAAGTCTTGCTTCTCCGCCTCGCGGAAAAACGGCGGGAACATGCGCCCGCCACCGACGAGGAGATTGACCATCATGCCCGGCCAGCTCTGATAGAAAAAGTCGGCGCGCACCGGGCACAACACCGGCTGGCGTAGCTCCGTGTGCCGATGGAGGAGCACGGTCAACATGTACATGTCGAAGAAGCTGCGGTGGTTCGACACCAGAAGAACGCCGTCGTTGTAGGTGAGGCCCTTCAGCCGATCGAGCCCGTGCGCGTACATCATGCGGCTCGAGCCGAGGGTCATCCAGCAGGCGCTGACCCGTCGCAGCCAGACCTCACTGAGCGGCAACGCGTGGCGATAGAGAAGATCCATGGCCTGGACGGCACGACGCTCGAAGCCGGTCAACGCGTCGAGAGGCGGTGGACCCAGCGTCGAGAGAGTGGACTCTGAGGAGCCGGAAGGCGTGTTCGACCGAGGCCGCATCTGCACGAAAGATAGCACTTGGGCCTCTTGGGCGCGTCTGCAAACGCCCTTGTGCGCGCTCTGGAAGCGTGCCAAATAGTCGGCGTGCCCCACGGCGATCATTCTAGCTCAGCGACTGGTCCGGCCACTCGTGGAGCCGCGTTCTACGACGTCGACGGCACGCTCATCCGCACCAACATCGTCAACGCGTTTGCCTGGTATGCGCGCAATCAGCCGACGCTCTTCGGCTCCATCGGCAAGAGCATCAAGACCGCGCTCAGCCTGCCGATGTTTGCCGTCGCTGACAAGCTGTCGCGCAAGGTCTTCAACGAGCTGTTTTACGGCTACTACGCCGGTGAGCCCGAGGACCGGCTCATCATCCTCGCCGAGGAATTGTTCGAAGACGTCATCAAGCCGGGCATCTATCCGCGCACGCTCGATCTTATCGATCAGGCCCGCCGCGCGAATTTGCGGACGGTGCTCGTCACCGGCGGGCTCGACTTCACCGTCGCGCCGCTGGCGCGTTTTCTCGGTGTCGACGACTTCATCGCCAACAAGCTCGAGTTCGACAACGGCTACGCCACGGGCCAGCTCGGTAAGCCGTTCGTCGCTGGCGCCACCAAAGCGCAGATCATGCGGGACTACGCCAAGAAACACGGCATCGATCTCGGCCGCAGCTTCGCCTACTCCGACTCGTACTCCGACACGCCGATGCTGACGGTGGTGGGCCATCCCACCGCGGTCAACCCCGACTTCCGCCTGCGCACGCTGGCCCGGTCTTACGACTGGCCAGTCCTCAACCTGGACACGCGTTAGCCCGTAACAAAGACACCGAGAGAAACCCGACCATGCGCGCAATCCGCCCCCGCACCCGCGGCGCCCCCGACGAGAACATCGTCACCATCGACACCGACTCGGCGCCGCGCATCTTGTTTTACGGCGAGGACTTCCTCTGTGAAGACCTTCCCGTCGGCACGCGCGTCATTTATCCCAAGAAGCCCATCGCCGGCTTGCCCAACCCGCGCGCCGCGATCCGCTATGCGCTCAATCACCCCGAGGAGATGGACCCGCTGCACGCGATGTTGACGCCCGGCATGCGCGTCACCATCGCCATCGACGACATCTCGCTGCCGCTGCCGCCCATGCGCCGGCCCGACGTGCGCGAGACCATCTGCGGCATCGTCCTCGAGATGCTGGCCGATCACGGCGTCGACGACGTGCACATCATCATCGCCACGTCGCTGCACCGGCGCATGACCGACAACGAAATCAAGCGCATGCTCGGCGACGAAATCTACGACGCCATGGCGCCCGACCGGCTCTACAACCACGACGCCTGTGACCCGGAAGGCATGGTCACCCTCGGCAAGACCGCGCTCGGTGAGGTCGTCGAGACCAGCCGTCGCGCCGCCGAGAGCGACCTCATCATCTACGTGAACATCAACCTCGTGCCCATGGACGGCGGGCACAAGTCCGTCGGTGTGGGACTGTGCGGCTACGAGTCGCTCAAGGCGCATCACACCCCCAAGGCCATCGTCCAGTCGGACAGCTTCATGGACCCGACCAAGTCGGAGCTGGCCAACTCGGTCAACCGCATCGGCCGCGTCTGCGACGAGCACCTCAAGGTTTTTCACATCGAGACCTGTCTCAACAACAAGATGTTCGACGGGCCGCTGTCGTTCTTGATGAAGAACGAGGACGACTTTACGGAGATGGATCGGTTCAAGTTCGAGGCCATCCAGTGGACCTTGAAGCGCACGCCGCGCGCTTTGCGTCGCGAGGTGTTCATGCGCGTGCCGGCGCCGTACGAGATCATCGCCGTGCATGCCGGCAAGACCGAGCCGGTGCACGACAAGATCTTGCAGAAATGCTTCGATCAGTACGCGATTCCCGTCGAGGGCCAGACCGATATCCTCATCACCGGCATCCCTTACATCTCGCCTTACAACGTGAATTCCAAAGCGCTCAATCCCCTGCTCGTGCAGGTCATGGCGCTCGGTTATTACTTCCACATGTACCGCAACAAGCCGCTCGTCAAAGAGGGCGGTGTGATGATCATCAGCCATCCGTGCTCGGATCAGTTCGATCCGGTGCACCACCCGTCGTACATCGAGTTCTTCAATCGCCTCCTGCCCGAGACGCGCGACGCCTACAAGCTGCAGCACAAGTACCAGGACGAGTTCGCCTTCAACCCGTCCTATGTCGAGATGTACCGTCGAGGAAACGCGTACCACGGTGCCCACCCGTTCTACATGTGGTACTGGGGTCAGCGCGGTCGTGAGCACCTCGGCAAGGTGATTGTCGTCGGCTCGGACAATGCGACGGTGCCGGCGATGCTGGGCTGGGAGCGCGCCGATACCTTGGCCGAGGCCATCTCCATGGGTCGGTCGCACATGGGTCGGTCGGCGTCGATCACCATGCTGCATCATCCGCCGATTCTCATGACCGACGTCCGCTGAGCGTGCGGGCGATCTTCGTAGCGATCGTCGTACAGGCCGTCGTGCTGTCGTCGCTGCCGGCCCGTGCGCATGCGGATGACGCGCGGCAGCAGGCCAAGCAGGCGTACGCGCTCGGCACCAGCGCCTACAACGCCGGGCAGTATCGAGCTGCGGCGCTCAGCTTCAAGCTGGCCTACGAGCTCGATCATCTGGCGCCGCTCCTGTTCAACATGGCGCAGGCCTGGCGTCGCGACTGGCAGCTCACCGCCGAGCGCCCGTCGCTGGAACAGGCTGTGTCAGCTTATCGTCAGTATTTGGCGTCGCTCACTGGGACCAACGACGCCGATCGGCGGGAGGCATCGCAACAGCTGCAGCAGCTTGGCCCGATCCTCGACGCCGATGTCGCCGCAGACGCCGCCAAGCTGACCCCGGTCGTGGCGGCTCCCGTCGTGGTGGAACGTCGTCGCCGTGACAATCTGCCGCTCATCATCGGCGTCAGCGTCGGGGGCGCGGCGGTGTTGGCGCTCACGCTGGGCCTCGGTCTTGGCCTCGGGCTCCGCTCCGACAATGGGCCACCGACGATCAGCCCCCGGTTCTAGCCTGATCTAGCCTGATCTAGATCGAAGAACATCGGAGTGCGTTGGTGTGGGAAACGGAGATACCCACATGCGAACGTCCCTTCTGGTCTTATGTGCCACCCTTGGTTTTGGTGCGACTGCGCGGGCACAATACAACGCGACCGCCGCGGCTTCGGCCCCGATGGAAAAGACGACCGTCGACGAGCGTGGGGCCGATGGCAAAGTCGTCAAGCGCGAGGTGGTGAGGGCCGCGCCACATGATGGCTATGGCAATGCCAATGGGCATCAATATGACCTCGCCGTCGACGGGGCCTTCACCGGACAGACCGTCGCCGTGTTGCATCTGTACACCGGCGAAGGGTTCGATTTCTCACTGCCCAAGGCGGCGCTCGGCGAGAAGGGCTTCGCGGTCTATCGCTGGCTCAATCAGCCGCCGCCCGCCGACGAGCTGGCGCGCGCTCTCAAGAAGAGCAATCAACTGTGGATCATCTCCGACACGTCGCAAAAGCTGACGCCGGCGCACCTCAAGGTCATCAAGGACTTCTTCGACGCCGGCCACGGCGTGTATGTCTGGGGCGACAACGATCCGTACTACGCGGACGCCAATGCCGTCGCTGAGACGCTGTTCGGCACCAAGATGCTCGGCAACCTGCCTGGCGACCAGGTGATGCCGCTCGAGGCCAAAAAAGGCGGCCCCGGCATCCTGCCCAACCATTTGCTGTCGACGGGCCTCGAGCACCTCTACGAAGGCATCACCATCGCGACAATTCAGCCCAACCAGACGCTGACGCCGCTTTTGTACGGCTCGGCCGGCAACTTGGTGTCGGCCTTCTTCGACAAGGGCGGCAAGCGCGCCATTCTCGACGGTGGCTTCACGCGGCTTTACTACAAGTGGGATACGGCAGGCACGGCGCGCTATGTGAAAAATGCCGCGGCGTGGCTGGCCAACTACGAGCGCTTCGGCGACCAGATCGTCGCTGCCGATCATCGCAGCAAGAAGCAGAAGGCAAACTGAAAAACTGCGGCTATGCTCCGCGCATGATTGACCTCTATACGTTCACGACGCCCAACGGTTGGAAGGCGTCGATCATGCTGGAAGAGCTCGCCCTGCCCTACCAGACGCACATCATCCACATCGGCAAGAACGAACAGTTTGCGCCGGCCTTCGTGGCCATCAACCCCAACAGCAAGATCCCGGCAATCGTCGACGGTGACGTCACCGTATTCGAGTCTGGCGCGATCCTGATTTACCTCGCGGAAAAAACCGGCCGCCTCCTGCCCACGAGTGGGCAAGCACGGGCCAATGCGCTCGAGTGGGTGATGTTCCAGATGAGCGCCGTCGGGCCGCAGATGGGCCAGCTCAACCACTTCGCCAACGTGGCCCCGGAGAAGATTCCGTACGCCATCAAGCGCTTCTTCGACGAGACGGTCCGCATCTGTAAAGTGCTCGACCACCGCCTCGGCGAATCCGAATACCTGGCCGGCGCCGACTACACCATCGCCGACGTCTGCACCTATCCGTGGATTGGCCTCGGCATCAAGCGCCTCGAAGCCGCCGGCACCTTGCCAGAGCTACCGCATCTGCGTCGCTGGATAGACCAAGTAGCCGCCCGCCCAGCCGTCCAGCGCGGCCTCGCAGTCCCCAAGCTGTAGGCGCCGATGGATCTCGTAGCTACCTTACGAGACCGCTGGAAGATCCACCCCAGCGAACGCGCAGCGGTCTCCGGCTCGACGCTGGCCGCATTCGAAGCCAAGCACGGCATCGTACTTCCGCGCGATTTGCGAACCTACTTCCTAGAGCTCGGCGGTACGGAACATTGCGTTGTCGACGACGAAGCCTCCTCATTCTGGCCTTTGGAAAAGGTCGACCAAGCAGCGGCCGACGGGCCACCCGACTACTTCGCCTTTGCCGATTGGATGATCGAATCCGGCCGCTGGGCGATTCGCCTCTCAGCCAATCCCACCGACGAGAACACCGTCCTCTTCGACGAAGGCTTCGTCGTCGCAAAATCGTTCACCGAGTTCATGGGGAAGTACCTCAAAGACATCAACTCGGTGCGGTGATGGATCTCGTTGCGACGTTGCGAGACCGGTGGAAGAACCTCCCTGGTCGTCGCGACGGCCTGCCAGCATCATCGTTAGCGGCATTCGAAGCGAAGCACTCCATCGTCTTGCCACGCGAACTGCGTGCCTACTTCCTCGAGCTCGACGGTTTCGAAGACTACGTCATGGACGACGAGGGGACGTCGTTCTGGCGTCTGGGCTCCCGGCTCATACCAATCGCGCCATCATTCTCTGACTTCATCGAGAAGTACGTAAAAGACATCCGGTTGGTCTTCGGCTGAGCTGCGGCCCGCCTAGCCAGCAAGCGGGTTGGACCAGCGGAGGCCGGAGAAGCGAGCGAAGTCGGTGTCGTTGGAATGGAGCTCGGCTTGGTTCTCGATGCACAGCGCGGCGAGTTGGGTGTTGGTGGTGAGGTCTGCGGCGACGCCGATTTTTCGTAGCAGGGCAAAGGCGATGTCCAGATGGCGTGGGCCGGGCGCAAGGGTGGCGACGTTGGGACGGCCGAGCCACGCTTCGACGTATTGAATGGCACGGTCGAGCTTGAGCGGGCGCAGAAAGACTTTGCGGTTGGTGGCCAGGCGGAGAAAGCCGAAGATGACTGGATGCGGCAGGCCAACTTCCTCGTCGCTGTTGAGTAGCTCCGTCAGCCAGATGTGGGCGATCTTGTGGTCTGGAAACGAATCGAACACGGCATACAAAAGCAGGTTGATGTCGGGGACGATCATCGCAGCTTCGACAGCGTTTCGTCTTCCAGCTCGTCGGCAAGGCGGTTGAGCGCGCCGGGGTGGATACCAGGCATAAGCTCACTGCGATGAGTGGGCAGCACATAGGGAAGTGTGGCTACGCGACGGCCAGAGAGCGCACGCCGCACGGCTTGGTTCACCACCTGCTTGAACGGCTTGCGGGTGCGATGCACCTCTTTCTCGAGAAGAGCGACGACATCGGGATCCAGTGTCAGCGTGGTACGCATGAAGGCATCATGATGCCTCCATATTTAGGCGTCAAGATGCCTCGGATGCTGACCTCCTCGGAAGGTGGTACTATTCACAAGTGGCTGACTTATTGGCCGCCGACGTTAGATTTCTGATCGTCGGAGCCTACGCACTTGCCGTCCACGGCTCTCCGCGAGCGACGAAGGATTTTGATACTTGGTCGAGGCGAGCGAAGTCAACGCGCCGAAAGTCATTTTCGAGGCCGAGTTCGACGACGTCCACTGCTTCGTCATCGGAGTCAAACACCTGATGGAGAACAAGCGCGCTGCGGCGCGCCCTCAGGATCTCGCCGACGTTGCTGCGTTGGAACGACGCGCTGCGCTCAAACGCTGAGCATCGCGGCGGTCGGACCACGGGGTGGTGCTTGCAGCGACGGGCAAACGGGAGTACGACAGGGCCGCGATGCAGATGACTGGGGAGCTGGATGTCGCCGCTACGATGCGCGGCAAGCGGATCTTGTTTATCGGCGCCACCGGCTTTGTCGGCAAGGTGGTGCTGTCGATGTTCTTGAGGCGCTATCCGGACCTCGGCAAGATGTTCGTGCTGGTGCGGCCGGGGGCGGGTTCGTCGTCGGAGGAGCGCTTCTTCAAGAAGATCGCTGTCTCGCCGACATTCGATCCGCTCCGCGAGGCCTGGGGTGACGGCTTCGAGGCGTTCTTGCGCGAGCGCTGTGTGCCGCTGGCCGGCGACGTGTCGCGGCCTCTTCTGAACTTCACCGAGGCGGATCTCGCCGCCATCGGGCATCTCGACGTGATCATCAACTGCGCCGGCGTGGTGACCTTCGACCCGTCGCTGGAACAGGCCATTCGCATCAACGTGCTCGGGCCGCGCTACACGCTCGACGTGGCGCGCAAGACCGGGGCGTCGGTGGTGCATGTATCCACCTGCTTCGTGGCCGGTCACCGCGACGGCGAAGTGTGGGAAGACGAGCCGGTGGTCGGCTATTTCCCGCGTCGTGATCGCGAGGATGGCGACCAACAAGACGCGCTCCGCGATGCCGACTTCTCCGTCGACGCCGAGCTATCGGACTGTCAGCGGCTCATCGAGCAGGTGAAGGCTCGGGCCGATGATCGCGCCCATGTGTCGGAGTTTCGCGACCGCGCCCACATCCGGCTCACCGACGAGGGACGCGATCCAGACGATCCCAAGACCATCAAGGTCGCGGTGCAGCGCGAGCGCAAGATGTGGATCGCCGACGAGCTGACCAAGCTCGGCATGGAGCGCGCCAAGCACTGGGGCTGGCCCAACACCTACACCTATACCAAGTCGCTCGGTGACCAGGTCTGCGCGGGCGCCACCGACGTGCGCACCTGCATCGTGCGGCCGGCCATCGTCGAGTCGTCGGTGTCGTATCCCTTCCCGGGTTGGAACGAGGGCTTCACCACCACCGCGCCGCTCTGCTTTTTGAACATCAAGAACCACCGCACCTACCCCACCGGCGACGGCGTGGTCCTCGACGTGGTGCCGGTGGACATGGTGGCCGCGGGCCTGATCATGGCCACCGCAGCGACGGTCGCCGGGCAGAATGCGCAGGTCTATCAGCTGGGCTCGTCGGACTCGAACCCGCTCTACATGCGGCGCGCGGTCGAGCTGCTGGGGCTGCACAAGCGCCGCTATTACCGTGAGCGTGCCGATCGGGGCGAGGGCAACTCGCTGTGGAATCGCGCCTTGGCGCGCCTCGAGCCCGTCGCTGTGTCGCGTGAGCGCTTCAACAAGACGTCGGCGCCGCTGTGGAAGGCGCTGGCCCGCGGCCTGTCGCAGAAGATCACCGAGGCGACGCCGAGCTGGGGTGCGCCGCGGCTCCAAGGCATCGCCGAGCATGCAAAACAGAGACTGGAACAGATCGCGCAGATCGCCGAGACCACCGACGGCATGTTTCAGCTGTTCATGCCCTTCATCGTCGAGCGCAAGTACGAGTTTCGCTGCGACAACACGCGCGCGCTGCACGATCGGCTGAGTGCCGTCGACAAGCTGGCGCTGCCGTGGCGGCCGGATCTGCTCGACTGGCGCCACTACTGGCTCGAGATCCATCTGCCCGGGCTCGAAAAGTGGATCTTCCCCGACCTCGAAGAGGAGTTCGCGGCCAAACCGAAGAGCGTTTACTCGTACAAAGATCTGCTGGAAATGTTCGACGCAGCGACGAAGCATCATCGCAATCGGACCGCGATGCGCCTTCTGCCTCCGCCCGACGACGTGGCGGAGCCGTTGCGCTACACCTACGCCGATCTGCAAGACCTGGCGGCGCGTGTCGCGGTGGGTCTTGCCGAGCGCGGCGTGGTGCCGGGCGATCGGGTCATGTTGCTGTCGGAGAATCGGCCCGAATGGGGCATCACCTACTTCGGCATCCTGAAGGCGGGGGCGTCGGTGGTGCCGGTCGACTGGCAGTCGACCACCGACGAGGTGAAGAACCTCCTTGGCTATGCCAAGGTGCGCGCGGTGGTGTGGTCCGAGCGTGTGCAGAAGCGGCTGGAGTCGGAGCTCGGCGTGATCGACAGCGACGGGCCAGGCGCTCTCTTGCGCATCCGCTTCGAAGACCTGACCGACACCAAGCGGGCCTCGGTGGCCTGGCCGTCGTCGGACCATACGCTGGTTCATCAGGCCAAGGGCGACGACGTGGCGTCGGTGATTTTCACCTCGGGCACCACCGGGCGGCCGAAGGGCGTGGTGTTGTCACATCGCAATTTCTCGTCGCTGTTGTCGAAGATGGCGTCCGTCTTCGACATCGACAAGCACGACTCGTTGCTGTCGGTGTTGCCGCTGCATCACACCTTCGAGTTCTCGGCGGGCCTGCTCATGCCGCTGATGCGTGGCGCGGTGATCAATTATCTGGATGAAGTCGACGCCGAGTCGCTGGCGTCGGCACTCGAGTCGGGGCAGATGACCGGCATGGTCGGTGTGCCGGCGCTGTGGGAGGCGCTCGAGCGCAAGATTGACAAGCAGATCCAAAATCGCGGCCCGCTGGTGCGCCGTTTGTACGAGCTGCTCGTCGAGGGCAGCCGCTCGCTGCGTGACAAGTTGCCGCCCGCGCTCGACACCTTGGTGCTGGTCAACTGGGGACGTCTCTTGTTCTGGCCGGTGCACAAGAAGCTCGGCGGCCGGCTGCGGTTGCTCATCTCCGGCGGATCGGCGTTGCCGACGGAGACCATGAAGGCGTTCCGCGGGCTTGGTTTCAATCTATTCGAAGGCTATGGCCTGACCGAGGCGTCGCCGGTGCTGACGGTGAACCGGCCAGGCACGCGCATCTTGCCGGGATCGGTCGGCGCGCCGTTGCCAGGGATCGATCTGCGCATCGACAACCCCGACGAGCGCGGCGTCGGCGAGATCGTCGCGTCGGGGCCCAACGTGATGCTCGGCTATTTCGAGAACCCTGAGGCGTCGGCCGAGGTGCTTCAGAACGGCTGGCTGCACACCGGCGATCTCGGTCGGCTCGACGACGACGGGCGGCTTTATATCGTGGGCCGCAAGAAGGAGATGATCCTCGGCAAGAACGGCGAGAACGTCTACCCCGACGAGCTCGAGGATCTCTATCGCGAGCATGCGCGCATCAAAGAGCTGTCGATTGTCGGCCTGCCCGAGCAGGGCACCGGCGAGACGGTGGCGGCGCTGGTGGTACCGGATTACTCGTCGGAGGCCGACCATGAGACGCTCGGCCGCGACGAGGTACGGGAGCGTGTGCTCGAGCATCTGCGTCAGGTGTCGGCCAAGCTGCCGGCCTTCAAGCGGGTCAAGGTCATCCATTTGACGGATCTCGAGCTGCCGCGCACAGCGACGAGAAAAGTACGCCGCAAAGACGTGGTCGTCGAGCTGCAGAAGCTGGAACGGCTGAAGCTCCGTGGCGAGACCTCGGTCAGCGACGACGGCAACCGCAGCTTCTTGTTCGAAGTGTTGTCGACGGTGAGTGGCAAGGCTTTGAGCGAGGTGCGGCCAGGTAGGCGCCTCGAAGAGCTGGGGTTCGATTCGCTGATGTACACCGAGCTCGGCGTGGCGCTCGAGGCGGCCGGGGTGGCGGTGCCGGAAAACGCCGACCTCACCGGCATCAGTACCGTCGAGGATTTCGAGAAACTGGTCACCACCTGGGGACGCAAGAAGAAGCGTGGCCCAGTGATGCGGGAAAAAGCGCGTACCAGCGACGACACCGAGATCAAGATCCCCAAGGTCGTCGCCGAGCTCGGATCGTCGGCGCTGACGTTTGCGCAGCGCATGACCTACGAGCGGCTGTTTCACACCAAGGTCACCGGCAGCGCCTATCTGCCGCGCTCGACGACGTTTCTCGTCGCTGCCAACCACGCCAGCCATCTCGACATGGGCCTCGTCAAGCATGCGCTCGGCGACTGGGGTCCGCGGCTCGTGGCGCTGGCGGCCAAGGACTATTTCTTCGAAGACCCCATCAAGCGGGCCTATTTCGAGAACTTCACCAACCTCGTGCCGATGGACCGGCATGGGTCATTACGCGAGTCGCTGCGCCTCGCCTCGCAGGTGATCATCGACGGGCAGATCTTGCTCATCTTCCCGGAGGGCACGCGGTCGCCCAACGGGCTCATGGTCGACTTCAAGCCGTCGCTGGGCTTTCTGTCGCTGACCAATCACGTGGATGTGGTGCCGATGTATCTCGAAGGCACCTACGACGCGCTACCGAAGGGCAGTCTGTTGCCGCAAAAGCGCGAGATCGCCGCGCACATCGGGCCGACCATCACCTGGCAGAAGCTGCGTGAGGTGACCGAAGGGCTGTCGCGCTCCGACGCCTATCGTGAGGCATCGCACTATGTGGAGACAGTGGTGCGCGGTCTCGCGCCCAAGGGCGACCCCAACCGCGACGGTGGGCCACGCAGTCCCAAGGGCCCGGTGACCGCCGCCAGCGTGGTCATCCAGGATGCAGTCGACCTCGTCGGCAATGCGCTCGTGCGCGAACAGGAAGAGACATGAGACCGGTCACGCTGGTCACGGGTGGAACGGGGTTTCTCGGCGCGCATCTGGTGGCGGAGCTCGTCGCTGCGGGGCATCGGGTGCGGGTGCTCGGGCGTGGGGGTGCGGCGGAGCTGGCCGAGCTCGGCGTCGAGGTGGTCGTCGGTGACGTGGTCAGAGATCCCGATGGTGCGCCGCCGCTCGAGCGCGCGCTCGACGGCGTGGATCGGATCTTTCACCTGGCCGGTTTCGTGTCGCGCGATGTCGACGACTCGCAGCGCATGATGCGCGTGCACGTCGACGGCACGCGGCGCCTCTTCGATGCGGCGGCGAAGGCCGGCGTGCGGCGGGTGGTGCTGGCGTCGACCTCGGGCACCATCGCGGTGTCCAAAGATCCGGAGCCGCTCGACGAAAAAGCGCCCTACCCGCTCGAGCTGGTCGGCGGCTGGGCCTACTATCTATCCAAGATTTATCAGGAAAAGCTGGCATTTCAGCTCGCGGCCAAGCATCGCTTCGAGCTGGTGGTGGTCAATCCGAGCCTGCTCTTGGGGCCTGGCGATGGTCGGGGCTCGTCGACGGGAGACGTGAAGAAGTTTCTGTTGCGCGAGCTGCCCATCGTGCCACCAGGTGGCGTCAATTTCGTCGACGCCCGTGACGCAGCGACAGCGACGGTGGCGGCCATGGATCGCGGTCGGCCAGGTGAGCGGTATCTACTCGGCGGGCCCAACTGGACCTTCGCCGAATTCTTCGGGCGGCTCGAGCGCTCGTCGAAGGTGAAGGCGCCGCGGCTCAAGATTCCGGACAGCCTGGCACGTGGGGCGACGACGGTGCTGTCGACGCTGTGGAAGGCGCTCGACAAGCCGGCGCCGGTGGATCGGGTCTCCGTCGAGATGAGCCAGGTGTACTGGTACTGCGACTCGCAGAAGGCGGAGCGCGAGCTGGGCTTTGTGGCGCGCGATCCCGGCGAGACGTTGGCCGACACCATCCGCGATCTCCGGACCCGGATGCTCTAACCGTTAAAATCCTGACGGGTTTCGCTGCGTTTCCAGATTGATTCGCCGCTTTGCACCGGCGGACAGGTGCGGTAGGGTCGGGCCACTTTGGAGGCTCCTTTGCCGCAAGTGATTCGCTTGTTTGGGCTCGTCTTCGTGATCGCAAGCGTGGCCTGCACGCCACCGGCTTCGTCGACGCAAACCACTCCCACACCGACGGGACTCGCCCTGCATCAGCCGCTGCGAGTGGTCGATGCCAAGCGGCTCGATCGCGTCGTCGGCGACGAGGAGCTCGATCTGGTCCTCGGCATGCGCATCCCCGAACGCGTCAAGCTGCACAAGCTCGTCGGTCAGCGTGGCGGCCCGGGTGTGGCGCTGTCGCCGTCGGAGTTCGGAGATCGCTTCGCGCTCGATGCCGCCAGCTACGAGACCACGGCCCGCTGGCTCGAGTCCCAGGGCCTGACCATCACCCGCCGCACCGAGAGCCGCACCACGCTGTCGGTCCACGCCCCCGTCGCCCTCATCGAGAGCGCGCTCGGCGTCCAGCTCTGGCACTGGCAGGATGCGGTCGGTACCTTCCGCGCGCCGGGCCCCGAGCTGGCCGCGATGTCGACCGGCGGTGCGCTGAGGTCCACGGTGGACGTCATCGTCGGTCTAGACGACGCGGTCGCCTTCCAGCCCCGCTCCAAGCGCGGCCCGGCCCCACCGGCGTCGCCCAACAAGGCAGGCGACCCGCTGTCGCCCACCGACCTGCGCGCCCAGTATCACGTCGACAGCGTCACCTACCAAGGCGAAGGCGAGACGGTGGCCATCCTCGGCAGCGGCAACCCGCCGTCGCCCACGCGTGACGTCGCCAAGTTCATCACCACCTGGGGCCTGCCCACCAACGTCAACGCCCAGTACACCCGCGTCTTCGTCGGTGGGCCCAACCGCTCGACGCCCGAGCAGGCCGCCACCGAGTACACCGAGAACGTGCTCGACGTGGACATGGTCTTCGGCATGGCGCCCAAGGTCGACATCGTCCACGTCTTCACCGCCACCAACGCCATCGGCCTTTTCTCCGACGGAGTGGCCTTCGTGATCAACAACGTGCCGCACGCGCACGCCGTCTCATTGAGCTTTGGTCTGTGCGAGCGTTTCTCGGGCGCCGAAGCCGTGTTGCTCGACTCGCTGTTCACGCAGTCGCTGGCGCAGGGCCAGACCTGGTTCAGCGCTTCCGGCGACAACGGCACCGACGGGTGCCAAGATGGCCAGGGCAACAAGGTGCTGTCGGTGGACTGGCCCTCGGCCAGCCCGCACGTCGTCGGTGTCGGCGGCACGTCGCTGTCCGGCAACATGGCGGCGGGCTCCACCGAGATCGGCTGGTTCGGATCGGGTGGCGGCTTGTCGGAGCTCTTCGAGCGCCCCGCGTTCCAGGCCAACCTCGGCCCCTTCCCGACGGTGAACTCGCGCAACGTGCCCGATGTGGCCGCGCTGGCCGGCGATCCTTCGGTCTACACCATCGAGAACGGCTCGACGAGCGCGGCCCAGGGCACCAGCGCCGCCGCGCCGATGTGGGCCGCCACTTGGGCCCTTCTGCACCAGAGCCGCAGCCACGTCGCCATCACCGACTCGCTCGACCACTTGTACCAGGTCGGCAAGGCCACGCTCGGCACAGCCACGCCGGCCTTCAATGACCCCATTGTCGGCTCCAACGCCGGCCCCGGCACCCAGGGCTACAAGGCCGCGCTGGGCTACGACCTCGTCACCGGTTGGGGCACTCCCAACGTTCCCAATCTGATCAGCCAATGGTGAGCGCTTCGATGCAGACCAAGACCTTCAGTAGCCTCGCTCTCATCGCTGTTGTGGTTGCGATTGCCGGCTGCGGCGATGGCACGCCGATTTATATCCCCGACATGGGGCCCGATCTGGCCTTGCCGCCGCAGACCACGCACATCGGCCCCGACGCGCCGACCTGCTGCCTCACCACCCTCGGCAAGCGCTATGTCCTCTACCTTGCCAACTTCAAACCGTCGGGCACCGACGTACGTGGCAAGGCCCAGCCAGCGACGGGCGAGCTGCACTTGGCCACGCCATATGGCGGCGACTATCTCCTTGGCAAGGGTGTGCCGGCGTTTGCCTACGGCTTCTCGCCGGATGGCCGCTTTGCGCTCTTCACCTCCAAGGCCAAGGAGAACTACGCCCTGCATTTTGCGACGCTGAGCTTTCCAAACCCGCTGCCGCCGGCCGATATCGTCGTCATCCCCGACGGCTTGACCAACGATCCGCTCGACCAGCAGTCGTTCTACTCGGCGTCTGGTCGCTATCTCATCACCGGTGTGCTGCCCAAGAAGACGGCCTACGCCTGGGACCTTCATGTCGTGGACATGGTCACCGCCAAGGACATCTACCACCTCGGCGCCGGATCGTTCAGCTACATCGAGAACATCACCGACGCCGATACCATGATCTACACCGACTCCACCTCGTCTACCGTGGCCGGCGTACCGTCGGTGCAGGGTCTCTACACGGTGCCGCTGGCGTCGCTGGTCAAGGGCGGCCAGCCGGTCAAGCTCGACACCCAGATCAGCGCGTTTAGCCTGATGGCCGACGGGCACACGCTGGTCTACAACAAGGTCAAGACGGGCGAGCTCGACATCGTCGATACCCACAACGGCTACACGGCCAAGGCGCCGACCACGGGCAAGGTGATCGGCTTTGCTGCCGGTCCCAACGCGCGCGGCCCCATCGCCTACATCACCGACGACCACGCCCTCCACGTGATGCCCAAGTTCGGTGCCGATATCTATGTCTCGCCGCCCAACACCGTCGATTCGTTCTCAGGCTTTACCTTCAGTCCCGACGGCAATCGCATCTATTGGTTTGCGCGCCAGTCGAGCCAGGACTTCAACGGCGACGTGATGATGATCAACCTGCCGCCCTCGGGCGACGGCATCCCGCGCCTCCTCGATCGGCATGTCAGCTCGACCGGTTCAGGGCCGGCCCTGACTTTCCTCAACGGCCGCATGATCTATGTGCGCAACGTCGACGCACGCGGCGACACTGGCGATCTCGTCTCGTCGCTGCCCGACGGCACCGACAATGTCTTGCTGGCCGCGGGGGTCATCCGGTCGGAGCTGCGTCAGAGCTTCCCGCAGCTTCCAAAGCCGACAGTCCCGCCCATCAAAGACCCGGGCCCGAAGGATATGTCGCCGGAGATGATGGCACCGTTGTTCGGCGTGATCCGTGACGCGCATCGCGACGCCAACAACACGCCGGTGGATTCGTCGTCGCCTCTCGTGGGCTCGCTCATCCTCATCAACGGCATCGACGGCCACCCGCTGCCCATCGCCGACCAGATCCATTCGGGTGCATTCCGCTTCTCGGACGACGGCTACGATGTGGTCTACGCGTCGAAGATGGTCTGGGACGACACCGCGCTCAACTATGTCGGCGACCTCCAGATCTCGGCCACCGTCATCGATCGCCCCGGCGCCCGCCCCGTTCTCGACGGCGTGAGCGAGATCGGCCCAGTGCGCGATCGCGGCTTCTTCCTGAGCGCCCCGACGAACTCGACGCATCCGGGTATCTACTTCATCGAATATTAGAGGCTCAGCGCGTGCGACGACGCCAGTAGCCAGGCGTTCGGTGGTCGTGCGCTTTCGCGAGGATCTCCAGGTGCCGTCGGACGCGACGTCTGGCCAACGAATCTGGGGTAGATTCTCAACGCGCGTCGTCGTCAGGATCGTCGGATGCGACGAACGGCAGTAATTCCTCCAGCGTCATCGCGTGGACGGCACCGCTCGACAAATGAGGCGCCGACCGGCAACAGGAGTGCCTCAGCTAGCACTTTTGTCGAATGAGTATAGCTTCTGGGCGAGCCCTCAGCAGCCGCCGCCCGAGCTGCAGTTGAAGACGTTGGGGGCTAGGTAGCCGGCTGGGCCGGTTTGGCCGGCATTGCCGTCGCCAGCTGCGGCGCCGCCTGTGCCGCCTGGGCCGGCCGAGCCGCCGGAGATGGTGCAGGACTGGGTGACCGTCGAGCCCAGGTTGAAGAAGGCAGCCGACATGCCGCCTGCGCCGCCTGCACCTGCGCCGCCGTTGCCGCCGTGGGCGCCGTCGCCGCCGGTGCCCCCGGCTTGCGTGCCGCCAGCGCTCTTGCCGCCGCCAGCGCCGCTGCCACCGTTCTGGCCCTGACCGCCGGTGCCGCCGGTGCCACCCGTGCCGCCGTTACCACGCTGCACCGAGCAGATGGTGGCATTGATGGCCGAGCTGTTGATGGCAAAGACGCCGAAGCTGCCGCCGCCGCCAGTGCCACCGCCGCCGGCCTCGGGCGAACGGCAGCCGCCTGCGCCGCCGCCACCGCCGCCTGCGCCATCGGAATCGCAGCCGTTGTCGCACGCGCCAGACCCGCCTGCGCCGCCACCGCCCGAGCCGTGGTCGCCGAGGCTGCCACCGCCGCCCGTGGCCGCAAACCAAAAGCCGCTGGCGAGCGCACCGTTGCCCAAGACCCTCGTGCCGCCTGCGCCGTTGTGGGTCAAGCCGGGATTGCCGTTGTTGGCGGTGGCACAGGTGGCGCCGTCCCCACCGGCCAAGCCGTAGTAGCTCGCTGCCGTCGCTGCTGCATTGGATCCGTGGATGCCATTGGTGGCATTGCAGTTGCCGCAGAAGGCTGCGCACTGGCCGGCGCAGCAGCTGGAGTCTTTGGTGCCGCCTGAACCGCCGCCGCCACCACTGGGCAGAATGGAGCCGCCAGAGCAGCTATTGGATCCTGCGCCGCCGCCGCCTCCACGTGCCGAGTCGTTGCACGTCTCACACGAGTTGTTGGAGTCGCCACCAACAGAAGCATTCATCCCGCTCGACGGTGCGGGGTTGGCGTAACCGGTGGCGTTGAAGCCGGTGCTACCGTTCACGCCATTGCCGGCGGTGACCGTGACCCGGACGATATCGATCTTGGCGTTGTCGGAGTAGATGGCATAGGTGCTCTTGCCGGCGCCGACCGCGTCCGGACCGTCGACGTACAGGTCCATGAGCGTTGCCTTCACCGAGAGATTTTGTCCCTTGACCGCGAGATACTGGCCGCTCGCGCTCGTGCCTTTGAGGTGCGTCTCGTGGCCACCGACGGTGCGGGCGGCGCGCTGCCAGTTGGTGTCGTAGCCGCCGACGACCGTCTTGCCGGCCTGGAGGTTGACCACTTCGGTGTAGATGCCGGCCTGGACGTAGACGAATTTTTTGGAGTCCTCGACGCTGCGCTGGAGGCCGAAGTCGACGGTGCGACAGGCATCGTTGTAGGTCAGGCCGCAGCCGGGCGTGCCGCTGGTGGCGCGATCGGTGCCGGTGGTAGCGACGAAGATGCCCGCGGTGATGTCGCCGTCGATGCCGTCACAGTTGTCGTCTTTGTAGACGTCGTCGGGGACATCGGTGCCGGAGCCTGCGCAGGGTCCCCAGCCGGTCGCGCCGCCGCAAGTTTTGACCGCGTTGCAGGTACCAAACGGCGTGGTGATGCTGCAGGCCGAGGTGGTGCCAGCCTGCGTCGCTGCGCGGCAGTCGCATGCGCCTGGCGCGTTGGGCTGGCATTGCTTGACGGTGATACCGGACAGGTTGAGCGTGTTGCACGTGTAGCCCGCGGCGCAGCTGACGTTGGTGCAGTCGCGCGCGCAGAAGTTGCCGCCGTTGGGACCGGGAAGACAGAGGTCCTTGCCCGCCGACGAGCACTCCGAGCTCATGGTGCACACCGAGCAGAGCTGGTTGTTCTCCGGCACGCAGATCTGCACGATCTCGCCCGGATCGATGCCGCCACCGAGGACGCTGTAGCAGCCGTAGCCGCCGGGACAATCGGGCGGGCAGAACTGCGAGCACACGCCGCTCAGGCCGGCGAATACACAGATCTGCGACGCGCATTGTTTGGGCGCGCTACACGGATCGCCGAACATGCCGAGCGGGCCGAGGTCCTGTACCGTCGGTACGGAGAGGTCGGGCTGAGTGGTATTCGGCGTCGAAAGGTCGGGGTTTCCGCCTCCGCCACCGAGGTCGAGACATTTTCCCCCGACGCAATTTCCGGACGTGCTCGACGCACACCCAGCAGAAAACCCTACGACAGCCACGACCAAGCCAGCCCAAACCAAGCTACGCATGGGTCGATGATACGCTTCTTCTCGTGGGAGATATATTCCCCCCACCGTCGAGGAATCTGACGCACTGCGGCGTTGGAGCGTATAGTTGGGGTGTGTCTTCAGACAGCGTGACCGCCCTCACCTTCTTCAGCCTCACCCCCGAGCGCGTCCTCGACGCCGTCGAGGTTGACGGCCGCCGCGCCACGGGGCGCTGTCAGGCCCTCAACAGCCTCGAGAACCGGGTCTACGAGGTGGAGCTCGAGGACGAGACCAAGGTGGTGGCCAAGTTTTACCGGCCGGGCCGCTGGTCGACGGCGGCCATCCTCGACGAGCATGCCTTTTTACGCGAGCTGGAGGAGGCCGAGCTGCCGGTGGTTCCGCCGCTGGCCTTCGCCGACCAGCGCGGGGTGCGCGGTACGCTCGGTGAGGTGGAGGGCATTTGCTATGCGCTGTTTCCCAAGGTGCGCGGGCGGGTACCAGAGGAGCTGCGCGACGACGAGCTCGAGCAATACGGCCGGCTGTTGGCCCGGCTGCACAACGTGGGCGATACCCAGCGCGCGGCGCATCGCCCACGGCTCGATCCGGCGACCTATGGCACCCGCAGCCTCGAGCTGTTGCTGCGCGCTGAGGTGTTGCCAACCGATCTGGCACCGCTGTATGCGACGGCCGCGCGCGCCTTTATCACCCTGTGTGAGGCCCATTGGGACCAAGACACAGTCCGCATCCATGGCGACTGTCACCTCGGCAATCTGCTGCACGGACGGCTGTCGCCGGACCGTCCGCCGGGGCCGTTTCTCCTCGATTTCGACGACTTTCTGAATGGACCAGCGGTCCAGGATCTATGGCTGTTGTCGCCGGGCCGTGACGACGACGCCCGCCGCGCGCGGCAGATCGTGGCCGAAGGATATCGCGAGATGCGTGCGCTGCCGTCGACGGCGCTGCGCTGGGTGGAGCCGCTGCGTGGCCTCCGCATCCTCCGCTACGCGGCGTGGATCTGTGAGCGCTGGGCCGATCCCGCGTTCCAGCGTGCGTTTCCGGATTACGAAGCGCGCGCCACCTGGCAACGCGAGCTGCAGATCATGCAGGAGCAGCTGGCGCTGTCGCAAGAAGCCCTCGGCAGCGACGGCAATCGTTGATTGATCAGAGGTCGCGCGCCGCGAGTCTGCCGACCTCGTAGCCTTCGTCGATGGCTTCGTTCATCGACATCGACGACAGGTCCCAGGACTGGACGCGGAGCAGGCGGCGCGGGTGCAGGACGGTGAGCTTGGCGCCCGCAACTCGCGGCTGCCAGCGACGGCGAATGGGCGTCTTGTTGGAGGTGCCGTGGGGCGACGCCACGACCGCCAAGATGCGGGTACAGCCGCGACGGACCAGCGGCTCGAGTGGCAGGTTGTCCGTCAGTCCCCCGTCGACGACCAGGGTGCCGCGCAGGCGAACATGCCGACCATAGAGAATGGGAAAGAAACACGAACCGAGGATGGCCGGCACCATGTCTGCCTCCTCGCGGGTGGACAGCACCAGCGTCGCCAGATCACGGAGCCGGGTGGCGGTGACCAACGCCTCACCTGGCGCCTGGCGCAGATCGCCGTCGCCAAGTGTCCGCCGCAACGCATCGGCGACGAGATAGCTCATGTCGAACGGCGAGCGGTTGTGTAAGACACGGGCCAACGAGACCAGCGGCCGGTCGCCCAGACTCCGCCACAGCGACGGCAGACTCGGGGCCAGGCCGGCCGCCAGCGCCGTGGCGACAATCGAGCCGGACGACGAGCCGGCTGTCAGACCGAAAGGCACCTTCGCTTCATGGAGCGCGGCCGCCACCCCGACGTGAAACGCCGCCTTGCAGGCACAGCCTTCGAACGCCACCCCGAGCATGCCCCTTCCTACCCGATCTTGTAGGCGGCACAAACAGCAGATTCGCCTGGCGTCTCCGTACTGTAAGATGCATGCAACAGGCAGAGCTCATGGACTACGAGGCAGAAGAAGGGGAAAAGGCGGCGGAGCGACGGCGGGTGCGTCGTCTCGCGGTCTCCGATGGCCTGCAGCTTGCGGCGCGGTTTCTGCGCGCGTGCTTCGTGTTCGGGCAGGTCTTCTTGTCCTATCTGTGGCAGGTCTTTCTCGATCACGTCGTCGGTGATGAGAGCACCTGGGTGCAAAATCGCTGGAAGCGGCTGCACGATATCAACGCGCGCCGGCTCTATCGCGGCATCCTCACCCTGCGCGGCGTCTACATCAAGATGGGTCAGGTCATCTCCATCATGGGCAATGTCCTGCCGAGGGCCTATGCGCGTGAGCTCGAGGGCCTGCAAGATCAGGTGCCGCCTGCGCCGTGGGCCGATATCGAGGCCGAGCTGGTACACAGCCTCGGGCTTCCGCCGAGTGAGGTCTTCGCCGAGTTCTGCGAGGTGCCGCTGGCCGCCGCCAGCCTCGGGCAAGTGCATCGCGCCCGGCTCAAGAGCGGCGAGGATGTGGCCGTCAAAGTGTTGTACCCGCACGTCAAAGAGATCATCGCCGTCGACCTCAAGGTCCTGGCGATGGCCATGCGCGTCTACAAGTGGTTCATCCCCGTCGGTGGGCTCGAGCGGGTGGTCGATCAGCTCCGCGATCTGTTGGCGCGCGAGACCAATTTCCTCCACGAGGCGCGTTGTCTAGAGCGCATCCGCGACAACATGCGCGGCGAGGCCGACGTCAAGTTTCCGACGGTGCACTGGGCGCTGACCTCGGAGACCGTGCTCGTCATGTCCTTCATGGAGGGCGTCAAGATCTCGCGCAAGGACGAGCTGGCCAAGATGAAGCTCGACCCCGAGCAGGTGGCGCGCCGGCTCGTCGAGCTGTTCTACAAGCAGCTCTTCATCGACCGGTTTTTTCATGCCGATCCGCACCCCGGCAACTTCCTGGTGCAGGCCGATGGCTCGTTGGTGTTCCTCGATTTTGGCGCGGTGTCGGAGGTGCGCAACGACCTCATCGACGGTGCGTTCAAGGTCATGGTCGGCATGTTCACGCGTGACGATCGTCAGGTCATGCTCGGCATCGACCAGATGGGGTTCGTCAGCAAGATGGGCGATCGTGAGCTCCTCGAGCGCACGGTGAAGATCTATTTCCAGAAGCTGCTCAAGCTCGACATCCAGGACTTCGGGCGCATCAAGGCGTCGCAGCTTCAGGATCTCGGCGACCCGGGCCTCGAGCCGAGCGAGCTGCGTGAGCTCATGAAGAGCGTGGAATATCCCGAAGGCTGGTTCTACGTGGAGCGCAGCGCGGTGATCTTGTTTGGCCTGGCGGCGCACCTCGCGCCCAAGATGAATATGGTCATGGTGGGCATGCCTTACGTGATGCAGCGGCTGGCTATGCCGGTTGCCGTTGCTGTGTGACTGCGGATCTGCGGATTCGACTATCGACTTTAGATGATCGAATTTCGAGTGATCGATCATCGATCATCGAATTTCGATCACTCGATGATCGATAAGTCGAAAGTCGATTTCATCAATTTTCGAACCGCGCCCATTAGTCGTCGTTTGGTGGCGGGTCGGGCTTTTTTTGCATGAACAGCTTGTTGTAGAGGCTGTGGCGGATCATGAGGTCGGCGAACGCGGAGACGTCGCCGCCGTGTTTGCGGACCAGCTCGAAGTTGGGGTCGATGGCGCCGAGCGCGCGGGCGCACAGGTGGACCAGGACGTGGATGGTGGGCCCGGCGGCTCCGCCCGTCGCTGCGGAGATGTCGGTTAGATCGGTGCGGGCGCGTTCGACGAGGACGCGCAGGTCGGGTCGTAGCGCGTCGATCCGGCCTTGGTGAATGAGGCCGACCAGCAAGGCCGCGAGGCGGCGGACGTCGTCGCCGCGCGCTTCTGGATCCAGCGACGGGGCGACGAGGCCGAGAAAGAGCGGTACCACGCGGCCGTTGTCGGGAAAGCCTTTGAAGACCAGCGACCGCGCGTCGACGTTGTTGTGGGCCAGGCCTTGGTTGTGGAGGCGCGCGATGGACAATGCGACGAGGAGACCGAGGCCGAAGACTTCCTCGAGGTTGAGCTCGTGCTCGAGGAGATCGGTGCCGAAGCGCGGGTCGGAGACATACTCCGAGAACAGCAACAACAGCTGCGATTCCTCGTCGTGGGCGACCTTGTAGAGCGCGGTCATGTAGCCGTGACGGACCTGACGCAGGATGGGGAAGATCTTGCCGAGCCAGGTGTCGACGAACGCGCGCGGCCGGCCGCGTAGATCGATGGCCGTGACGATCTTGCGGTAGTGATTCTCGTCGGGAAAACGGCCGTCGGCGACGAGCTCCGGGTCAGGCACCACGAGATAGATCGGGTTGCCTTTGACCTTGCCGAGGCCCTCGGCGATGAAGTAGCCGTAACGGCCCACCGACTGCTCCATACGCTTGATCTCGTCGAGCGTGATGGACGGATCGGAGCGGGCCTCGAAGAGCTGTTCGGGGCTAGATGTGATCTGGGTGACGCCGTAGCCGAGCGTCTTTCGGGTCGGGCCGTGTGACTCGTCCTCGGACAGGCGCTCGAGAGCGACCTCGAGGGCTTGCAAGACTTGGGTGGCGTTGGCGTACCGACGCTCGGGCTCGCGCTCGAGACAGGTCTCGATGATCGGCCACAGCACCTTGGGCACGCTCGGCTGGTAGCGGATGCGGCTCTCGCGTCGGTGGACGATACCCATCGCGATGCGGACGAGGAGCGTGGCCAGGTCGGGCACCGAGCCGTAGACCGACTCTTCGGAAAACAGCGCGTAGAGCGCGGTGCCGACGGAGTAGACGTCGATGGCTGGCGAGATGGGCTGATCGCCGAGCACATCGTCGAGGAGCTCGGGCGCGATGGAGAACTCGGGTGCGCCGAGGATGCGGCCCTGGTAGTAGCCGTTGTAGGTGCGCTGGTCGGTGCCGAGCAGCGACAAGCTGACCGAAATATCGAAGTCGAAAACCACCGTGCGGTCGCCGATGGTGAGGATGTTCTGCAGGGTGAAGTCGCGGTGCACGATGCCGCGGCCGTGCAGCACCTCGAGGCCCCTCAGCGCGTCGCACAAGAGCCACACCCGCTCACGTGCGCTCATCGACTGTCCGGCCAGGACCGCCATCAGCGAGCTGCCGGCGAGAGGCGTCACCAGGATGAAATTGTCGGCGATGGGACGGCTCAGCAGCACCGGCAGCACGTTCTCGTGATGGAGCGGCTGGAGCTGCTCGAGCAGCTTGTCGTAATGATCGAAATGGCGACGGGCGATGTCGTCGTCGCGCAGGGTCAGTAGAAATTCCTCGCGGAAAGTCTTGGCCACCACCACCTGGCCGGGCTCGTCACCCTTCCAGCGCGTGACCAGATACGCCGAGCCCATGCCGCCGTGGCCGATGCGCTTACCAGAGGTGACATAGGTGTATTCACCGTCGGTAAAATGCAGCTCGGGCTGGCGCAGGATGTTTGCGCGGAGCTGCGACAGCTCAAGCACCTTCTGCATGGTGTCCTACTTTACCGTACCCGACCGTCGACCACGAAATTTTTGAGCGACGAGCGGGTTGGCCGGTGTCTCTGGCCTATACTTCCGGCGCGTGAAATCCGTCGGTCTGGTTGCGATTCTCTGTGTGGCCCTCGGGAGCTGCGGGCCGATGGTGCGGCGCGGGCCGCAGCACGGGCGCGTCCTGTCGGGGCGATTTCACTCCGAGGCACTCGGCGTCGAGAAGAGCTATTGGGTCTGGCTGCCGGCCGGCTACGACGACGGGGGCGAGCGGTTTCCGGTCGTGTATCTCTTGCATGGGCTTGGCGGCGACGAAACCGATTGGTTGCAGAGTGGGCACGCCGACGCCGCCGCCGAGCGCGTGGGCCTGCGGGCGATCGTGGTGATGCCCGACGGAGATGCCAGCTTCTGGGCCGATGCCGTCGACGCCAAAGGCGGCTTCGAGGCCTGTCTGGCGTCTTCGGCCGTTCGGCGCTACGGGCGCGCCGAGGATTTCTGTGTGCGACGGGCGCGCTACGAGACCTATGTCGTCGCCGACCTGTTGCCACACATCGACAGCACCTTTCGCACCATCCCGACAGCGACGGCGCGCGGCATCGGCGGGCTCTCCATGGGCGGCTTTGGGGCGCTCATGCTGGCCATGCGTCACCACGACCTCTTCGGCGCCGCGGCCAGCCATTCCGGCGTCGACTCGCTGCTCTACGAAGCGCCCCACCCTTTTGTGGCTCACCAAGCCCGTCTCGTCGCTGATGTGCGGGACTGGGGTGGCAACACATTCATCGGCGCCCTGGTACGCGGCGTGTTCGGACCGGATCGCGCCCGCTGGGAAGCGCACGATCCAGCGACGCTGGCCCAACGCCCAGACTTCGTCCCACCAGCCATCTATCTCGACTGCGGCGACGACGATCGCTATCGCCTCGACGACAGCCTGCGCCACCTCGACGAGATCCTCACCGCCGCGCGCGTGCCCCATGAGGCTGTCATCGTCCCTGGCCGTCACGACTTCGCCCTCTGGGAACGCCGCATCGACCACAGCCTGCGCTTCTTCCAAAAGGCCCTGCGCCCCTAGCCGCGCGACTGCGCCTTTTTCTCTTCCAGCTCTTCGAGCGTTTTGGGCCAGTCGCCGTGTAGCAGCCGCGAGAGGCCGCGGTCGGCGAGGAGCTTGCCGTGCGTCTGGCAGGTCGGGCAGTAGTTGGTTTCGTTTTCGGCGTAGCGGATGCGTTGCACGGGCTTGCCGCAGTCGGGGCACGGCTGGCGATAGCGGCCATGGACGGCCATGCCGTCGCGGAAGGCGGTCACTTTTTCGGGCCAGCCTTTCTCTTTGGCCTCCTGGCGAAGACGGTCGGTCCAGCCGTTCAGGACCGCCAGCGTCGCGTCGCGCAGCTTGGCGATATCCTCGTCGCTGAGCTTGTCGCTGAGGGTCACTGGCGACATGCGCGCTTGGTGCAAGATCTCGTCGGAGTACGCGTTGCCGATGCCGGAGAAGAGGCGCGGATCGGTCAAGGTGCGCTTCAAGGTATGACGCTCACGCCGGACCACGTCGGTGAAGCTCTCGAGCGTGGAGGTCAACGGCTCGAGCCCGCCGCGATCGAATGCGCCGAGCGCGTTGCGTCCACGGACCAGATTCAGCGACGCACGCTTCTTGGTGCTGGCCTCGGTGACGACCAACGTTCCCGTCGGCACGTCGAGCGCACAGAGGCCCAGCTTGCCGGGGATCTTGCCCTTCGGTGCCAGCCAGCGCAGCCGTCCGGCAACCATCAAATGGATCACCGCGAACAGCTCGGCATCGGTGCCGATGACGATGCGCTTGCCTAGTCGCTCGACGCTGGCGATGCGCTGGCCGCTCAGCTCGGAGGGCGGCGGGTCGACCGACCGCAGAAAGAACGGACTGGCGAAGCGCATGCCGTCGATGACCTGGCCGACCAGCCGATCAGCCAACAGCTCGACATAGACCGACACGTCGGGAAGCTCAGGCACGGCGGCGCTCGAAGACCAACAGCTCGCCGAGGACATCGTGCTCACGCATGCCGACATGCCGCATGCCCAGCTTTTCGATGACCCTCAGCGACGCGCGATGCCATGGGAACGTGGTCGCGTGGACGGCAGTCACGCCCGGCTGCACCAGCGCCCACTCGACCGCGGCGGCGGTGCCTTCGGTGGCGAGGCCCTGCCCTTGCACGCCGGGATCGATGCCGTAGCCGACCTCGGCGACGCCGTCTTCCTGCGGCCGGCCGTGAAAGATGACACTGCCCACCACCTGCCGCTCTCCGTCGCGGGTGATGAACAAGCGGTCGCCCCACAGCCGCCCATCCGGATCGGCGCGCACCGCCTCGATGCTGACCGAAAACGCCCGGGTGATGATCTCGGGGCCCCACGCCGGCGGCAGTGTGGCCTCGGTCAGGCGCTCCGCCTTGCGCCGGTCATTGGCCAGCACCGCCTCCACCATGGCCAAGGTGATCGGCACCAGCTCCAGCCGTCGCGTGTATACGATGTCCACTGGGTAGACCGCCCAGCCTCATCGTATACCCCGCGCTATTTTTTGGGGCCACCCCAGTGCTCGTTGCCGCCCACCGGCGTAATTTCGAAACGACACGCTGCGGCACCCTTGCGAAAACAGGTTGGCTGGGTCACCACCGCCGACACCCCGACGGCAGAGAGCGCCTGGGTGAAGATGCCCTCCTCCATGGCGCAATGATGGGGCGTCGTTTTCTCGAGCTCCGCGGAGGTGCTGTCGAACCGCAACACCTTCCAGCCGCCAATCTGCTCGCCGCGGTTGGCGTGACGGTACATGCTGTCGAAGCCGGCGACGATCTCGTAGCCGGTGCGGGTGGTCTCGCGCAGGCGGGCCTCGTGCGTCATTTTGAAGAGGGTGCGGCCGATCTTGATGAGCCCATAGCGGCCGAGCTGGGCATCGAGCTGCTCGAGCAAATCGAGCAGGATATCGACGGGATACCAGCCGTCTGGCTTCACGGTTGCGAGATACTCGAGGTTTTCGGCGCCGAGGATGTTGTTGGCCGTGCGGACGTTGGGGCTGAGCGCCGTCAGCGCTTGCTGCACCGACAGGATATCCGTTCCAAGCGTTTCGTGACGGACGCCTACATACCCGAACGGCTTTCGCACGAACGCAACCATATCAATGGAAGTCGGCACATACGAGCGTTCCGGTAGTGCGTTTTAATGGCAGACGTAACTGAAGATGTCGGAATCGTGCGTGGTGGTGTACGCCCAGCGACGGACGAGCAGCCGGCCGTCGGCGGCGAGATCGTAGGACAACGCGAGGTCCGCATCGGTGGACCACGCCGAAGAAAACGACATTAGATTGCCGTCGGCGCTGTAGCTGTATTGCTCGTGATTGGAGAATGGAAACACGCGCGAGAGGATGCGACCGTCTTTGTCGCGGAGACGGGTCTCGACCGTGACGCCGTCGCGCAGCAACTCCACGGTGGTGTTGCCGGGGCCCGAGAGGTGGCGCGCGTGGACGATGGGCGCAGGCAGATCCTTGGGCAGCTTGGCCGCGCTCAAGTCGTCGCCGAGTGCCTGCGTGGCGACCGAGTGTAGGGTGAGCTCGCCGTCGGTGTAGGACGACAGATGACGGCCGACGAGGACGCCGTTGATGGTGTAAGTCCGGGTAAGGAGACGGCCGTCGCTGTCCAGGGTGAAGTTGAGCTCGGTGGTGAGCGTGGTGTCTTTTTGTTCAAAGATCCGGCGAAGGACGCGGCGATCGGTGGCCAGGCCATTGTCGGCGAAGCTGCGGGTGCGGCTGGAATCTGCAAAGTGATCGCTGGTGGTGAGGGTCTCGGAGACCATCCGGCCCTCGGCGTCGTAGACGAGGTCGGAGCGCACGCTCGGCGCCGTCCACGGGAGCCGGAATTGCAAGCTTTCGACGCGATCGTGACCGAACCAGCGATCGAGGCCACTGTCGTAAGCGGCGCTGAATCCGGAGTCGGCGTCGATGCCATTCGGGCGATCTCCGACTGCCCAGCCGAGCCCATACACGCCGTCGGCGACGGGGTAGCCGTAGCTGAACGCGTGTGGGAGGCGGGCGCAGCTGCCGTTCGGCTGTGGCAGCGCGGCGTCCCACTCGAGCTGACTCGAGGCGGTGACGAGGGGTGCGAGATCGTCGCTGGGCAAGAGGTCCGTCGAGTAGGTGGCAGTGACGAGCTCGGTGCTGTTGCCGGCGAGGCGTTTGCCGTCGTAGGTCCAGCGCTGGGTCGCCCAGGGTTTGCCGTCGATCGAGCGCGCGATCTGGGTGATACGACCGTCGCTGTCGTAGATGACTTGCGCCGAGCTGACCTCCGCGGCATGGGTGGCGGTGAGGTGGTCGAGGCGGCCTTGGTCGTAGAACCAGGCGAAGTCGGTCTGGCCGGTGCCGTTGACGGTGTCGACGTAGCGCGAGGAGACGAGCTGGTCGCCGCTCCAGACGTTGGCGATGCTGAACCACAAGCCGCCGCTGAAGAATTCCTGCTCGGCGAGCAAGTGGCCGGCCCGGTCCCAGCGACGATCGAAGCGGTGGACGGCCGACGAGCCGAACTCCATGGCGGTCAGGGTCCCGCGGAGCTCGCCGGTGGTCTGGTTGCGGGCGGCGCGCACGGTGCCAGCCCATTTTTGGCCGAGGTAGGTGGCGACTGGGGTGAACGGCGCCGGCTTGGGCACCTCGATCCAGGCGCGGGCCGATGCCGGCAGCTCCGTCCAGCAGCCGTCGGCTTCGCACGCCCACGACCTCGAGAGCCAGCGCCTAATCCGGATCTTTCCCCGACGCCCACTTGGCTACGACCACTTCCGGCTCATTTTTCGCACCGACGACTCCCGCCGCAGCCTCTATGTCGCCATGGCGGAGACGATGCGCGGCTTCCCGCTCAAATGACGGGGCCGTAACCGGCCGACGCGGGCGGCGTATGCTCGTGTATGAAGAAGCGTCTTCGCCCGGTCTTTGTGGTGATGCTGGCTGCGGCCCTCGTCGCCTGGTGGTTTCGTGGGCCGGTGCAGGCATGGGCCTATGGCGTCGACGCAGGCCGGGCTACGGGGACGCCAGCGCCGGAGTTGCCGGTGCTCAAGACGGTGAGCGGGCCGCGCGTGAATCTGGCTGATCTGCGCGGGCGCGTGGTGCTGCTGCATTTTTGGACGTTCGGGTGCTCCAACTGCAAGAACATGATCCCACACTATGTCGCGTGGGACAGCGCCTATCGCGCCCGTGGCCTCAGCCTCGTGGGCGTACATACGCCGGAGCTGTCGTTCGAGCGCGATCCGGCCGCGCTCAAGCGGTTTGTCGACGCCAACCATATCGTGTGGCCAGTGGTCATCGATCCCGACGAACGCGCCTGGAATGCGTTCGACGTCCATGCCTGGCCGACGAGCATCCTCATCGACAAAGGCGGCATCGTGCGCGCCACGTTTGTCGGTGACAACCGTTCACGCGACATCGAAGCGGCCTTGCAGAAGCTACTTTTGGCGGGTTCCTGATGGGGTTTGGCGCTCGTTGAGATTGCGCCAGTAGTAATCAGAAGGCATGAGCTGCCGGCGCTTTGCGTGGTTGTTGCTGATGCTGTCGGGATGCGCCGAGCCGGTGGGAGTCGGGGTCAGCGTCGAGGGTGTGAAAGTTTGCGCACCGGGCCCGACGACCAAAGGCATCGATGTCTCGCACTGGGACGGCGCCATCGACTGGGCCAAGATGAAGGCGGCCGGCGTCGAGTTCGCCTTCATGAAGGCCACCGAGGGCACCACCTTTACCGACCCTGCCTTCGCGACGTACTGGCGTGAGGCGCCGCAAGACGGGGTCATCCGCGGCGCGTATCACTTTTTTCGGCCGGCGGTCGACCCCATCCAGCAAGCCGACTTTTTCGTCGCCACCGCTGGCATTCCCGGGCCCGGCGACCTGCCCCTGACACTCGACCTCGAGGTCACCGACAATCTGCCGGCAGCGACGGTGGCCAAGGCGGCATTGGCCTTCCTCGGCCGGGTCGAAGAGCTGAGTGGCCGGGTGCCCATCATCTACACCTCGGCACGCGTGTTCGACACCGTCTTGGCGACGCCGTCGGGCTTCGACCACTACCTCTTGTGGGATGCGCAGTGGAACGTCACCTGCCCCAGCATCTCCTCACCGACCTGGACGCGCTGGACGGTCTGGCAATATTCCAACACCGGCCAGCTCGGCGGGCTCTCCAACCTCGACGTCAACCTGTTCAATGGCTCCGTCACCGACCTCGAGCAATTCGTAAATCCGCCGACGCCGGACATGGCGCAGCCGGTTGCGCAGCCCATGCCGAGTGCAGTCGATGGCGGCGATCCAGCCGCCGCCAGCGACGCCAGCGACGGGGGCACTGCGACCATGAACACTGCCGCGCATGGCTGCAGCTACAGCGGTGGCGGCACGTCGAGCCCGGTGGTGGCCTTGGTGGTGTTGTTCGCGCTTCTCTTTTGGCGGCGAATCGGATGTGCTTCGGGGATGGCGATGATGAGGGTGTTGGGGGTGGTTCTGGCGATGCTGGCGTCGAGTGCGGGCGCGGCCGAGCTGCGGGTGGCGGTCATGGAATTCACCAACGCCGGCGCTGGCGGCGACGCGGGTGAGCTGGGCGCACTCGGCAAGGGCCTGCAGTCGATGGTGACCACCGATCTGTCGCAGGTGCCGGCCTTCAAGCTCGTCGAGCGCGAGCGGCTGCGCGACATTCAGTCGGAGATGAAGCTGCAGCGCGGCAAGGCCGTCGACCAGGCGACCGCGGCCAAGCTGGGCAAGCTGGCCGGCGCCAGCCATCTCGTGTCGGGCACCTTCACCGTGCTCGGCGACAAGATGCGTCTCGATAGCCGGCTCGTCGCTGTGGCCACCGGCGAAGTGGTCTTTGCCGAGCAGGCCCAGGGTGACAAAGCCGCGTTTTTCGAGCTGGAGCAGGCGCTGGTCAAGAAGATCATCGACGCGGCCGGCGTCAAGCTGCAGCCCAAAGAACGGGCCCAGCTGGCGCGGCCACAGACCGCCGACTTCGATGCCTTCCGGAAATATTCGATCGGCTTGGCGGCGTTCGACGACAAGAAATACGACGAGTCTTTGAAGGCGCTGCGCGAGGCGGCCGAGCTCGACAAAGACTTCAAGCTCGCGGCGCTCACCCTCGACGACTATGAGCGCTTGGCGGCCAAGCTACGCGCGCGCGCCGACACCGTCGAGCAAGGCAATCTCGAGGCCCTGCGCCGCGAGAAGTCGGTGGCGGTCAAAGAGCGCATGGACGTGATCGGGCGGCTATGGACCATCGCCGAAGGCAAAGGCAAGGCCGGGCCGGCCGACGCGCGCATTCAGCGACTCATTGCCACGTGTCGGCTGATGAATCTGTATCACCAGCATCTGTGGGATGGTGGCGAGCAGATTGGCGGCGGCGCCTTGGCGCGGGCGGGGCTCGATCCGTTCCTGCTCGATCGCACCGCGGACGTCCTCGCCAAGCGCTATGCGGCCGAGGCGCTCGACGTATTTCCGCAGATCCCCGCGGTATGTGCCTCGCCGCTCATCGCGTCGGCGCCGCTGCACTCGGCGACCTTCGACGCCGATTTTGCGTATCTCGTCACCGATCAGCTCGAAAAGCAGACACGCAGCCGCACCGAGTTTCTGCGCTATCACACGCCGAGCGAGGCCGAGAGCTGGTTCTTCCAGCGGCTGTGGCTGGATCGGGGCGAGCGGCAGCGCAGCACCGAGCGCCTGTGGGCTGTCATCCAGGCCAAGATGAAGCCCGAACTGAGCTGGAAGCTGCGCTACGAGAAGGAGCTCGCCGAGCAGGCCCGCGAAAACGGCGCGCTCGAGCAGTCGACGGCGCACTACGTCCACATCGGCAAGCTCTCCTCCGACCAGGGCGAGATCCGCGGCGCCAGCGACGAGGTCGACCGCAACAAGATGTTGATGCAGAGCCTGAAGGCGCTCGGCCAGGACCTGCGCGAGCACCTCATCACCAAGCGCCTCGACAGCGGCCCCGACTACTGGAAGAACATGAACGGCCCGCCCTGGACCGACAAGAGCCGCGATTATCTGCGTGGGGCGCGGGAGCTTCTGTTGTGGACCGATTACACGCTGTTCGGGGCGGTGCCGGCGTGGCAGCTCAAGGTCGGCGATTATGCGACGCCGTACAGCGGGCCGCGCACCGATCGACTGCGCACCGACGAGATTCGTTACGATGGCAAGGCGGCGCAGAGCGCGATCTTCATCGTCGAAGGCAAGCCGCAAAAGTCGGCCGATCTCAAAGTGAAGGTCGGCTGGAAAGTCCCCGACGACTTTCAGACCTCGACCAAGCGCGAGACCATCCCGAAAGCGCAGGCCGGGGTGGCGTTCGGGATGCGCAATGTCGGCTTCACCGACTCGGAGTCGATTGGCATCGCGCCGCTGCATGGCTGGGCGGTGTTGGTGACGCCAACGGCGGCGCAGCTGGTCGAGATCAAGGTGGTCAGCACGAGCTCGTCGGGCCTGACCTACACCGTGCGTGAGGAAAAGCCGCTGTCGGTGAACGGCGACAAGGTCGACCTCGAGGTCAGCGCCAGTGGAGGCAGCGTCGAGGCCAAGGTGAATGGGCAGAAGATTTCGTTCAAGTCGCCGGCCAAGGATGCGGCCGAGGGGTTGTCGGGTCTCGTGCTGCGTGGGGTCGGGTATGCCGGATTTTCGGAGCTGAAAATCCCCGGCCGTCGCTGAGCGCCACGGATTGCCCTGCGTTCTCTCAGCGGGCTTGATCGCGGTGGTGATGACCATGCCGGCCATGACCGTGCTTCATGGTCATGAGCGTCGCGTATTGCTCCGGCGTAAGCTGGCTTTTGACCTCGGCCATCCGTGCCGCGCGGATCGTCTGGAGCTGCTGGCGATCAGCGGAGAGCTGGTCGGTGAGCTGCTTGACCTTGGCTTGGTCGGCGTGGCCGCTGGCCAGCTCCTCGCGCAGCGTCTGCTCGGTCAGCCGTGCGTCGTGATGGAGCGGCATGGACTGGGCGCGGAATTTTTCGAAGGTGGCTTGCAACCGCTGGCTGGCTGCCGCGTCGAGACCGAGATTCGCCTAGGCTTAACAAAGACCGACAGCCCTACAGCTGGGCGAGGAGCTTATCGGCCTTGTCGGGGTGGGCTTTGCATTCGAGGAGTGCCGACAGCAGGAGGGGCGCCACGACGGTGGCGTCGGACTCGATGACATACATGGGGGTCTCGGCGGTCAGCTTGTCCCAGGTGATTTTTTCGTTGGGCGTGGCGCCAGAGTAGGAGCCGTACGACGTGGTGGAGTCGGAGATCTGGCAGAAATAGGCCCAGGGCTTGACCGGCTCGGCCAGGTCATACTTGATCGACGGCACGACACAGATCGGGAAATCGCCGGCGATGCCGCCGCCGATCTGGAAGAAGCCGACGCCCTTTCCCGTCGAGAGCTCGCGGTACTGGTCGTAAAAGGCGGCCATGTACTCGATGCCCGACTTGACGATGCTGGCGTTGCACTCGCCGATTTTGACGTGCGAGGCGAAGATGTTGCCGAAGGTGGAGTCTTCGTAGCCGGGGACGACGACGGGCAGCTTGGCTTTGGCAGCAGCGAGCAGCCAGCATTCGTCGGCGCTGCCTTGGTGCTGGCCAGCGTCGATCATCTGGATGAGCTCGTAGAAATATTCGTGCCAGAAACGGCGGGTGCCGCCCGTGGTGGCGCCGGTCCACATGGGGACGATGAATTTCTCGACGGCGCGGAAGGCTTCGTCCTCGGGGATGCTGGTGTCGGTGACGCGCCGCATGCGGTCTTCGAGGATCTTGGTGTCGTCGGCCTTGGTCAGATAGCGGTAGTCGGGGAAGTCTTTGTAGTGGTCGTGAGCGACGAGGCGGAACAGCGACTCTTCGAGGTTGGCGCCGGTGACCGACAGCCCGTGGATGAGGCCGGCGCGGATGGCGGGGGCCATGGTGATGCCGAGCTGCGCCGACGACATGGCGCCAGCGACGGCCCAGAACATCTTGCCGCCCGACTGGATGTGCCGCCAGTAGCCGACCAGCGCGTCGCGGGTGGCGCGGGCGTTGAAGTTCTTGTAGTTCTTGAGCACGAACGACAGGATCGGCAGCTCGGCGTCGGTGGCGATGGCTTTGGTCATGTCGGCTCCTCGAAGAGGGCTGCGTCGTACCTCAGCCGTGTGGTGATGGCAACTGTGCAGTACGCGGGGCCGCGTTCAAAAGCCGGCGTAGTAATCGTAGCCGCGCTCGGCCCAGAAGTCGGGCGGGCGCTCGTCGCTGAAGTGAATGCTGCCGATCCGTTTGAGGCTCTTGATGCCGTATTTGACCGGGGTGACGAGGCGCAGCGGCGCGCCGTGTGCGTCGGTGAGGGGTGCGCCGTTCATCTCGTAACACAGCAAGGTCTGCGGGTGCATCATGCTGCCGAGCTCGAGGCCGACGTAATATTTGCCGTCGGGAGTGGCCAGGCCAACGTAGTTGGAGACAGCGGCCTGTGGGTCGGCATAGCGCGCCACGAAGTCACTGAAGCGCGCTCCCGTCCAGGACACCACGGTGCTCCAGCCTTCCACGCAACGGAGCTCGGTGGTGACGTCGACGCGGGGCAGCGCACGGATGTCGGCGAGCGACAGCACGAGCGGCACGGCCACGCCCTGGCCGTCGACGCGAAGCGACCACGCGCCAAGAGGTGCATCGAGGCCCACATGGCCGTTGGCGCGGGGCTCACGCGCGTCGGAGATCGGGTAGCTGCGGGACAGCCGGCGCGGGCTGAACGTGGCCCGCGCGATGAGCTCGTCGAAGGTGAGCACACGCCGGAGCGCAGGTGGAATGACCTCGCCAGCGGGCGTCTTGGCGAGCCAGCGTAGACCTGCGTACCCGGCCAGTGCGGCCACGCCGCCGAACAGGAACGCGCGGCGCGTGCGACGGCGGAGCGCGATGTCTACTGGGTCTAGCGGCTTACTCATCGTCCACCACCTCGACGCCAACCACCATCGAGCGGAAATTGTTCCAGCCGGCGCGGATCACCTGGGCGATGTGAATGACGAAGAAGACGAGATACCCCATCGTGAGCCAGAAGTGCTCGAAGCGGGCGGCCTCATATCCACCAAGCAGGTACGCCAGCCAGTGAAGCTGCACGGGTTTGTAGATGGCCAGCCCCGTCAGCAGCGACAGGCCGCCCATCACGATGATGGCGGTGTAGGCGATCTGCTGTGCGCCGTTGAACTTGCGTGGCGGCGGATGGAATTTCGAAAGGCGTAGATCGTAGAGCGTCACCAAAAGGGCCTCTTTGAACGAGGCCCTCGTCGGGACCAGCTCGCGCCAGGCGCCTGACCAGAGGGTGTAGGCGACATACGCAATGCCGTTGAGCGCGAACAGCCACATCACGAAAAAATGCCAGGCCATCCCCTCGGCCAGTCGCTGTGCGACGTGAAAGAAGTCGTAGAACCACGTCGGAAACAGCTTCACCAGCGTGAAGCGCCCGACGCCGACGCGATAGACGTCGTTGGCCCAGTAGATCAGCATGCCGCTGCCGATCATCAAGGCCAGCAACGGGAAATGGACCCAGTGAAACCAGCGCGTGGCGAGCGAGTGCTTCTCTTTGAGTCGCTTCGACATATGGGCTTACAGTCTAGCGCGGGTCGGGCAAGACCGCGCCGCGATCGTCGACGCGGACGTCGGTCATGGCGCGTAGCCAGGTGGCCAGTGTCTTGGGATCGGACGGCACCGCACGCGATGCGGCTGGCCAGATGCGCACCGTGCCGTCGAGGCTGGCCGAGGCCAGGGTGGCGCTGTCGGGCGCGCACGCCGTGCGCTGGATGTCGTCGCTGTGGCCACGCAGCTTCTTGACTTCGTTGCTGGCGCCCCACACACGGAGGACGCTGCCGCGGCCGGCCAGCAAGGTGCGGTTGTCGGGGCAGAAGCGCAGATCGTGGGCCGGCTGACCCTGGTGGGAGAGCTGGGTGGCGACGCCGGTGGCGAGGTTCCAGATGATCACCGTGCCGTCGCTGGCGCTGGCTGCGACGCGATCGGCGGCGCCGTTTTCGCCGACCGACAGGCTCACCGCGACCACGTCACCACCGACCGGCAGATCGCGGCTCGTGCCGTGGCGAAGATCCCAGATGCGCAAGAGCTTGGTGCCGCCAGCGACGAGGAGGTCGCCCGATACTGCCAGGCCGCCCCTGCCAGGTAGCGCGGCGTGCGGCACTGGCTTTTCGGCGTGAAGCTCGGAGCCGGTCTCGAAGCCGGTCTCGAAGCGGCGAACCCGGTCCTGGCTCCGCACCCAGATGGTGCGGGCAGTGACGGCGAGCGCCAAGACGGGCGTGTGGGTCTGGATCGCGGAGCCGAGCACACCCGCTGGCAGCACATAGCGCTGCAGGGTGCCGTGCTCATCCGCTGTGACGACGATGCCGTTTTTGTCGTCGCTGGCGATCACAGTAGGAGGGTTCGACGAGAGCGACACGAATGGCTGATGTGGGGCGGCATAGCTGAGCCCCTTGGCGGCTACGACGAGACCTCCGTCGGGCAGGGCCACTAGCTGCGACACCGGACCCTCCACGCGGCCGAGCTCGGTGGCGGGCCCCACGCGCGGATGGGCACGGATCACGCCGTCGCTGCTACCCGTGACCAAGGTCCCGTCGCTGCGAAAGAACAGATCGCGGGCGTCGGTCTGCAAGATCTTGGAGGCGACCCCACGTCGCTCGGCGTCGCCGGCCAGTTGCAGCACCTGGGCGAGGCGCTGGCTGCCCGGATCCAGACGCGCAAGCCAGGCCAGCGTGGCGGTCGGGTCGCGCTCGAAATGACTGCGTGCCTGGGTCACGAGGAGGTCTTCGTACCGATCGGCGGCGGCGGCGCTGAACCGCTCGGCGCGATCGCGCTCCTCTGCGGCATGGCGGCCAGCGACGACGACCCGGTGCACACTGACGGTGCCGACCGCAGCGATGGTGAAAATGGTGATGAGACCAAACAGCACTGGCAGCCGATGGCGGCGCAGCCAGCGACGGAAAAGCTGCCAGCGCGAATAGCGATGGGCGTCGACGAGCTGGCCGGTCAAGAACAGCGCGAGATCGGCGGCCAGCTCACGCGCGCTCGGGTAGCGATCACGTCGATCGCGGGCCATCGCTTTTTCGACCAGCGCCGCCAGCTCGGGCGGCAGCCCCGGTTGCCGCTCTCGGAGCGGTCGCGGCGGGCCTTTGCGAACCCGCTGCAAGACCGCATCCCCGTCGAGCGGCTGGGCCTCGTGATAGGGCATGCGATCGGTGAGCACGTAGTACAAGATGGCGCCGAGCGCATACACGTCTGCCCGCTCGTCGACGGCGAGGCCGTTGGCCTGCTCGGGCGGCATGAAATCCGGTGTGCCCAGCACCGCACCACGGCGGGTCTTGCCATCGCCGAGGAGCGCCGCCATCGGCACTTTTTGCTCGGCCAACGTCGAGGCGCTGCGATCACCGAACGCGGTCGGCGGCAGCGACGTGTTGACCGCGCTTTCGAGGGTGTCTTCTACTCCGCTGCCAGCGAGGACCTTGGCCAGGCCCCAGTCGATGATCAAGGTCTCGCCAAACGCGCCACACAGGATGTTGCCCGGCTTGAGATCGCGATGCACGACGCCGCGGCTGTGCGCGTAGGCCATGCCTTCGGCCACCGTCAGCACCGTCGGCAACAGCGCCAGACGCTCGGCCAGCGGCAGGCCCCGGCCCAGCCGTTTTCCGAGCGGCTCGCCTTCCACCAGCTTCATGGCGTAGAAAGGCTCCCCATCGCTGCCACGGCCCACGTCGTGGACCGGGATGATGGCCGGGTGTTGCAGGCTGGCGGTGATCTTGGCCTCACGCACGAAGCGCGCTTCGGTCTCGGGATCGCGGGTCAACAGCTCCTTGACTGCCACCACCCGTTCCAGCCGTCGCTGCCGCGCCACGAGGACCCGGCCCATGCCGCCACGAGCGAGCTCGCGCTCGACGACAAAATCGTCGTCGGGGATGCGGTCGAGGACGGGCGCGGTGGGGGTCGCCGCGTCCACCCTGGCCACGCGCCGCAACAGATCGGCCATCGAGCCGAGCGTGTCATCCTCCATCGACGACGCTATTCGGGGCCGAGCAGACCCGCTGCCTCGGCGTCGGCACGAAGGCGGTCTTTGAGGAGCTGGAAGCGCTTGCGCAGCCGTGCGGATTCGCTGGTCCGTTTCTCGGGCGCGAGCTCGGTGCCGGCGATGACCTCCGACACCTCGGCCCAGTCGAGCCCCTTGTCGACGCGCAGCACCAGCAACAACTGGTCCTCCTCGGGCAGCGACTGGCGCAGCGCGGCGAAGCGGTCCTTGACCTCACTCTTCAGATATTCGAGCGTCCGCGTCCGCACCCGTTCCTCGACGGCGGATAGGCCCGGAAAGTCGTCGATCGGCAGCTGGCGACGGCGGTGCGAGCTGTCTCGTTCCCGCCAGCGCTGCGACGCATGCCGCGCCAACGTATACGACCAGGTGCGGAAGGACGCGCGCCGCTCGAACTTCGGCAAACCGCGCCAGATCTGCTCGCAGGTCAGGCCGAAGACGTCGGAGGCGTCGCTGTGATGGCGGTGCAGCGACACCAGAAGACCAAACAATTCGGGCCCGTAGCCTTCGATGAGCTGCGTGGCCAGCGACGAGAAATCGGCCGACGCATGCAGCGCGCCCAGCTCGTTTTCGAATTGCGCTCGGCGCTCCTCAAGCATCTTGAGAGCGCAGTGTACTTCGCAGGCTGGGTCGCGGCAACTAGGCCGGCCTCCAGCGTCACTCAACTTTCGCTTGACTTGACCTAAGCAACCGATATTTTGTGCGCCATGAAAATCTTGCCAACAATGCTGTGTTCCCTGTTCGTCCTCGCGTCCACCGTCGCCAGCGCCGGGACCGCTCAAGACTTCTGCGACAACTATCCACCCATGACCTACGGCGCAACGCGCGTGCACGCCATGGCGATGAGGGCCGCCCTCTGCTCCAAGATCAGCTCGTTCGAAAAGGTTGCCAATCCGCCGCCACAGGTGGACTACGCACCGCTCCTCGAGCGCCACGACACGAAGGGTAAGGAGCTCGTCCGCGCTGCTTTCGTGGCGACCGTCCTCGATCCCAACGGGTTCAAGCAGACGGAGTCCAACTACTACTTGGCTGGCTGGGATTCCCGCCATCTTGATCGCGCCAAGATGCAAGCCGAGGCCACAAAGGAGCTCGGCCTCACCGATGATGCGGATCTCAAGCTGCGTCTCGACCGTCTATTCGACTATGCGAAGGGGCTCGGCGAAGTCACCGCCAAGAAGGTCCCCGCCGACGCTGACGGCAAGTTCCTCGGCATCGAGAATCCGGATCGCATCGCCAAGCAAGAGGACGAGTTCTACACCGCCAACAAGGCCATCATCGACATTGCTGAGGCTGTCGAGACCCGCGCTGCCGCCGAAGCGGTCATCAAGCATCCGGCCAAGACCATTGAAGGCTGTTCCGACATCCGCGCCAAGCTCGAAGAGATGTACGCCGCCAAGAAGCCGCACAGCATCGCCGAGGTCGAAGAGATCTGGTTCGGCACCCGCCTCGGTGGCTATCTCTTCCGTCACCTCGTGCTGTGCGCCGGCGCCGAGCAGGATGGCGCCTTGGCCACCTCGCTGGTGTCACGTCAGGGCCTGCACCAGATCGGCGGATACCACATGCAGACGCTCGTCGCCAACTACGACCTCATTTTGAACAACAAAAAGCAGGCCAATGCGCCATTCCTCGGCGACGTCATCAAACTCCTCTCCAATGCCGACCCGACCCAGCTCCTGCTCGGCCAGTACGAGAGCATGCGTGAGAAGGGCGAGTGGTCGTTGGTCTATCCCGCCGACGACAAATCCGACACCCAGCTCGGACAGACCGGCTACATCCCGCCGGTGCGCGCCAACAAGATCAGCGCTATCGAGAAGCGCGCCGACGGCTATTACGTGCTCAAGTCGAAGAAGGACAAAGTGCAGTATCCGATCTGGGAGTGCGTCAACCTCAGCCAGTGGGGCTGGAGCCCCGACGGCAAGCCGCTGTTCAATCAGAAGTGCAAGCTGGTCAAGATGGAGACCATCGTCGTCGATTACGGCGACACCATCACCCACCCGGCCTGTGCGGCGGCGTTCAAGGTCGGCCGTCAGATCAAGACCAGCGTGCGCGACCTGCATGGCGAGATGAAGGCCAAGACCCTCTCCACCTGGCTGGTGTTCGAGACGACGCCGAAGGGTCCCAAGTATCTCAACTACTTCGGCGTCGATCTGACGAAGTAGCTGCGTAGCGAGCGTGGGCCGTGCCCACGTGGAGAGTCGGAGGTCCGGAACTCTCTTAGGGTTCCGGCTCTCCGACTGCGCGCCGCGTCCAACTGCTGCTGATAGCGCGCGTCGACGGTGCGGAAGCGGCCCTGCGCGGACGCTGCCCGCTCGTCGTCGAACGGAACGACGCCTCACCGCGAAAGCCGCCAATCTGCACCAGCGCCTGCACCAAGGCGCGCTGGGTGTTCTCGGCGGCGTCGTCGGAATGACGCAGATAGCGCAACGAAATCGTATCAATAGGCCGCTGGTAGCCCGCACCAAAGATCGAAGGCGAGAAAGGTTAAAACCCGTTACTGAGCTTTCTGCTGCGCCTTCAAAAAGTCCATGACCTGATCGAGGTGCTGGTTGATGCGCAGCTCGGCATGGATGACGGCGCGGATGATGCCGGTGGGGTCGACGATGAACGTCGCCCGGCGCGCGAGGCCAATGAGCGGCCACACCACGCCGTACGCCTTGGAGATGGTCTTGGTCGGGTCAGCGACGAGCGGGAAGGCCAGCTTGTGCTCGTCGGAGAACTCGCACTGCGCCTTGAGGCCGTCGACCGACACGCCGACCACTTCAGCGCCGAGCGCTTTTAGATCGTCGTAGCCATCACGAAACCGCTTGGTCTCGATGGTGCAGCCAGTGGTGCCGGCCTTGGGATAGAAGTAGACGACGACCCACTTGCCCCGGAGGGCCTCGAGGGACACGCGGGTTCCGGACGACGACTGGCCGTCGAGCGACGGAGCTTTCTCTCCAACCTTGAGCATGGCCGGAGCCTACCCGATCTGGAAAAGACGTACACTGCCGTCATGAATCGGGACTGGGACTACATCATCATTGGGTCGGGGTTTGGTGGCAGCGTGAGCGCGCTGAGGCTCGTCGAGAAAGGCTATCGCGTCCTGCTCCTCGAGAAGGGCCGACGGTTTGCGCCCGACGACTTTCCAAAATCCAACTGGGACTTGAAGCGCTGGCTGTGGCTGCCCAAGCTCGGCATGCGCGGCATTTTCCAGATGACGTTCTTGCCGCACGTGACGGCGCTGTCCGGCGTGGGCGTCGGTGGCGGCTCGCTGGTCTATGCCAACACGCTGCCCATCCCCAAGGACGACTTTTTCGCCGCCACGAGCTGGGGCAAGCTGGCCGACTGGAAGCGCGAGCTGGCGCCGCATTATCTGACCGCGCGCCGGATGCTCGGTGCCGTCGAGAACCCGCACTCGACCTACCCCGACGAGGTGCTGGCCCAGATTGGCAAAGACCGTGGCCTCGAGCATCATCCGTCGACGGTGGCGGTGTATTTTGGTAAGGCCGGCGTCACCGTGCCCGACCCGTTTTTCGGCGGCGAAGGTCCCGCGCGCACCGGCTGCATCCAGTGCGGCGGTTGCATGATCGGCTGCCGCTTCGGCGCCAAGAACACCCTCGATCAAAACTATCTGTACCTCGCCGAAAAACGCGGCCTGCATCTGCATGCCGAGGCCGAGGTCACCTCGGTCAAACCGCTCGACGGCGGCGGCTATTCCGTCGACGCGCTCTACGGCCTCGACGGTAAACGGAGCGACAAGACGCATTCCGCCCACAATGTCATCTTCTCCGGCGGCGTCATGGGCACCATGCCGCTGCTCCTCGAGCTGGCCAGCCGCGCCGACAGCCTGCCCAAGATCTCCAAGCGCCTCGGCAGCTATATTCGGACCAATTCCGAGGCGTTGATCGGCGTCATCACCAACCGCAAAGACGTGGATCTGTCCAAAGGCATCGCCATCGGCTCCATCTTGCAGACCGACGCCCACTCGCACCTCGAGCCGGTGCGCTACCCGGCCGGCTCCGGATTTTTTCGGCTCTTCAATGCGCCGCACGTCACCGGCGACGACTTCCCCACCCGCCTGGCGCGCCTTGTCACCGCGACGCTGCGCTCGCCGTGGAAGACGGCGCGTGCCTACTTCGTGCGGGACTGGGCCAAGCAGACGATGATCCTGCTCTACATGCGCACCCTCGAGGGACACCTGCGCATGCAGATCGGCCGCGGCGTCACCACCGGCTTTGGCCGCGGCCTCGTGACCTCGGTCGAGAGCGGCCCCAAGCCCACCGCCAACATTCCCGAGGCTGCCGAGCTGGCCAACACCATCGCCGCCAAGATCGACGGCAAGGCGATGACCCTCGTGACCGAGACGCTGGGCGGCATCCCCACCACCGCCCACATTCTTGGCGGCGCGTGCATGGGCGACTCATCCGACACGGGCGTCATCGACCACCGCCACCGGGTCTTCGGCTACGACGGTCTCTATGTGATCGACGGCTCGGCGGTATCGGCCAATCCGGGCGTGAATCCGTCGCTGACCATCACCGCGCTGGCCGAACGCGCCATGACCTTCATCCCGCCCAAGGCGAAGGACCTGGCCTGACCTGCCACGCCTTGGCGGGATCCTGGTCTCGGTTGGCGGGATCCTTTTGCCACAAGGACTACAATCGACGCATGCGCTCTCTTCGTATGTGGTCGGTCATGGTCTTGTGCTTCGCCGCCCGGTTGGGCTTCGCGGCCGCACCGAGCGGGCCTCACCCGCGTTTTCTCGTCGGTGGCGTCAAGGCTACGCTGGCCGCCAACCAAACGAGGCCCCAGATCGCGGCGGTCATCGCCAAATGCGATGCCCACAGCGGCGATGTGATTGATTCCGGCTACCAAGGCTTCGACTGGGCGGCGCAGATGTCGAGCTGTGCGCTGGCCTGGCATGCCACCGGCGACGTCAACCGCGGCAAGCAAGCGGTGACCTACTGGAAGGCGCTCCTCGACGACGGCACCAAGGTCGCCGACAAAAAAGGCGGGGCCACTGGCTATCTCGGCGGGCCCATCGTGTCGCAGGACTCGGGCTACTCGATGCGCACCTATGGGCTCTACAGCGCGCTCGGCCTCGACTGGCTGCACGATGCCCCCGGCGTCGACGATACACTGCGCACCCATGCCATCTCGCTGATCAAGGTCTTTACCGACTGGTATGCGGCCAATGGCTATCTACGTGACGATCCGGGCAACAATTATTTTACCGGATACTTCATCGCCCTGTGGGCCTCGGCCATTGCCATCGGCACCGACGATATGACCATCGGGCCCGCGCTGTGGGCCAAGGCCGACCAATTGACCCAACGGCTGGTCGTGCCGCACATGGCCGGGATGTTACAAGGCGGAGATTGGCTCGAAGGCTGGGAATATGGCGAGCTGGCTTCGGCGTCGTATCTCGTCGCTGAGACGGCGGCGGTGGAAAACGGATATGCGGCATTTACGGGCAGTTTCGCGTCCGATATCGTCGCGTTTCATCTTTATGGACTGCGCCCGGACGGATCGTTTTATGACGCTGGCGATCAGCAGGACCATCCGACCACGCCGGGCTCGACGAGCATCTGGGGGGCGCTCGTGGCGCGACCCAACGGCATCAGCGCGGAGTATGCGCGGCAATATCTGACCATCGCGCCCAAGGTCGATACCACCATCTTGTGGGCGCAGGCCATCGCCGAGGCGAAGTCGGCCACCTGGCCCAAACGCGACTGGACCCAGGATGGCCTGCCGCTGTCTTATCTGGCCAAGGGTGGCGGCACCTACATCGTGCGCAGTGGCTGGACGGCCAACGACACCTGGGCCTCGTTTCACGTCGCTGCGCGCGACGGCGCCAACTCCCATCAACACGCCGACGCCGGCCACTTCGAGCTCATGCGCGGCAAAGATGCGCTGGCCATCACCTCGGCCGACTACGGCACCTTCGCCACCTGGAACCACAACGCGCTCTTGTTCGACGACCAAGGCCGACACCTCAACTATCCGCCCAACCAGGGCGCGTGGGGCAGCCCGAGCAAAGTGCGGCTCACCCGCGTCGCCGAGGTCGGCGTGGCCGCCTGCGCGCAGGGCGATTTTGCCGACGCGTACGTCAACAACAACGGGCCGAGCTCCATCAAGCTGGCGCGCCGCGACTTCGTCTTTTTCCGACCGGATACGGTCATCATCCACGACCGCACCAGCGTCGACCAGGCCTCGGTCAAGAGCACGTTCGTCTTGCACACCAGCAAGAACGCCACCGTCGCTGGGCAAGATCTCGACGTCGACATCGGCGCATCCCATCTCCATTCGAGAACGCTGCTCCCGTCGGCAAGCACGCGCACCACGGTCAACGAGCCCGTGGCCAATGCCGGCCAGGCGCCGTGGTCCAACAACGACACCTATGCGCCGGCCTTTCGCGCCGAGGAGACCGTGACCGGCAACGTCAACAATGCGTTCTTGCACGTCCTCAGCGGCACCGCGCTCGGCGCAGCGACGACGGCGACGGTCACCGACGCGGGTGGCGCCCACGTCATCGCCATCGACAGCGGCCGCGTCGTCGTCCTGCCCGCCGCCGCCGACGGCAGCGACCTCGCCTTGCCATTCACCTACTCGGTCCCGTCGGGCGCTCACGTCGACCACGTGGTCTTTGGCCTTTCTCGCACGGCCTTTTCACTCGCCGTCACCACCAGCGGCAGCGACTGCCAGATCACGCTCTCCGCCGGCAGCGATCCCCACGTCACCAGCGGCGATGCCACCTGTGCCTTCCACCTCGACGGCTGCACCGCCGGCATGCCGCCCCAGCTCTCCGACGGCGGCGTGCCACCGGCCGAGATCCCTGACGCCGGCACACCCAGCGACGGCGGCGAAGGCGCGAAGCCGAGCGGCTGCGCCTGCGCGTTTGCCGACAACGCCCGACCGACCTGGGTCCTTTGGCTGGCGCTCGCGTTGGTCGTCTACAGAGTCCGTCGCCGCTGCTGACTGTTGAAGATCTGACGCCTGCGACGCGTGGGCGCGGATATTGGCCTGGCATATGGATTGCGTAGGCCGAGGGAATGAACACTTATCTCATCCTTCCGCTCTTGGCTTGCGCGGGCTGTTACAACTTCGATTTCGATCTCAGCAAGGGCAACAAACCATGTGGTCAGCTCGGCGAGACGGGCCAGTATTACCTCGGTTTTTACAGCGGTGCCTTGTTTCAGAGCTGCTTGGGTCTCTCCAGCGCCATGGCGCCTGATGGCGCCACCGCCTGGGTCAACTCCACGCCGGTCAGCACCACGTCCAAGCCATTTGTCGGAGTGCGCTCGACTGACGAAAATGTCATGACTGCGGCGTACTCGGTCTCCGAGGGGTTGAGCATCAAGTCCAGCCACCCTGGGCGCGCCTTCCTCGAGCTCTACGACGACTCCTCCGTCACCATCGATCGCGGCGAGGTGATCGTGCAGTCTCCCAACGCGGTCGCGGTAACCGGATTGGAGGCCAGCCAACCCCCAGTTCCTCTGCTCAGCGGCTCATCGTTGTTCGTCGCATATCGTGCCGGCACAGCTGGCCCCCTCCTGGGCGTCGGTGCCGGCATCCTGGAAACGACGGGGACTCTCACCGTGGTCAAGCAGCCGGACGCCTACAACAAGTGGTTCTCCATCAATGACACGGACCCGCGGATGACCGTGGGAGTCGCCGGTACCGTCGGCGCTGGCAGCCTCACCATCCGCCTCGGCGATGCCAGCGCCATGGTGCCCGTCGAGCTGGTCGACCCGTCCACGCTGACTGCCCTCGTTGCACTGCCGTCGTCGGTGACTCTGTCGGCAGTCGGGGGAGCCGAAGCGGTGACCATCGTCGCCCACCGCGACGCTGGTGTGGTCCGAGGTGCCACTTGCCAGTGGACCGTTCCCGCCGCGCTGGACCCGCCCCTCCAGGCGAGCTCCGAGCTTCTGGGAAGCCCACCAGGGGTCAGGTACTCCTTCATCTCACGCACGCCGGGCCATTACACGGCCACGTGCGTGTCCGGTTCTCAGACGGTGAATGTGGCAATCACCGTCAAACCGTAAACGCGCGTGCGGCTGCCGTGGCGCGGCCGTCGACGGCAGACGCGAGCGGCGATGTGCGATAGTCGTGGCGATGGACGATAGGCTGACGTGGCGCTGGGCCACCAAACAGATCCGCATCGATACCGAGACACGTACGCTCGACGCGTCGGACTCACGCTGTGCGCCCGAAACGCGGAGCTTCTCTCTCGCCGCGGCCTTCGCCGATGCGCGCATGCTGTTCATCGACCGTCCGGAGATCTTGGCCGAGGTGCTGCGTGCACTTTCGGCGTTGCTCGTCGACCACGCGCTCGACACGCGTGGCCGACAGCGCCGCGCCTTCTGGCAGGCCTTCGGTGCGACGCCATCCTTGCACCTCGCCTGGACCTATCCGCGCAGCACCGCCCAGCCCGCCGAGCCAGTCACGCTCGACGTCAGCGGCGTCTCGGCGCTGTGCACGGCGCCGCCGCCGGATTCGTCTGCCGAACGCGTCTGGCAATCGATCGACGACCTCTTTTTCTACGGGCCACTCGAGCCTGGCATCCCGGCGGCCGTGCGCCGAGAGCTGGTCGCGACCATTCTGTCGGCGCTCGCCCCGCATAGCGGGCTCGACGCCAGCCACGCCTTTCCCGAGATCGACCACGCCCTCATCGCCCCCGCGTCGTGGAGCTGGAATGTGAAGGACGACGGCGAGTCGGGGGCGTCCATCGGCGGACCGTCGGTGATCGTCGGCTACCAGTACGGCCACGACTACGGCTGGGGCGCCTACTCCGTCGAGCGCGTGCTGACCGATGCGCCCGAGCTCAGCTTCGATGCGCCTGCAGAGACCTGGGCGGCGATCGTCGAAGCGCTGCGTCTTGCGATGAAGCCGTAGCTCTCGGCTGACGTGCTCTGACTCCTACGCGCAAAGTCGTTGGAGTGCGCTAAGATCGTGGCCCGCATGGTCAGATCAATCGACTCTATCGACGCTGCCACCGAGCGCGAGCGCTTGCGGATTACCCTCGCCAGCATCGGTGACGGCATGATCAGCACCGACGCCGAGGGCCGGGTGGTCGACCTCAATGTCGTCGCACAGACATTGACCGGGTGGTCCCAAGTAGAGGCCCAGGGTCGCCCGCTTCCGGAGGTCTTCCGCATCATCAATGAAGTGACGCGGTTGCCGGTCGAGAATCCTGCCATCCGGGCCCTTGCCCACGGCCGCAGCGTCAAGCTGGCCAACCACACGCTGCTGGTGGCAAAGGACGGAACCGAGCGGCCCATCGACGACTCCGCCGCGCCGATGCGCGACGCCGACGGAGCCATCATCGGTGCGGTCTTGATCTTTCGGGATGTCAGCGAGCGACGTCGGGCCGAGCAATTGCGCGCCCAGCTGGCCGCCATCGTCGAGTCCTCCAACGATGCCATCGTGTCCAAGTCGCTCGACGGCACCATCCGTTCGTGGAATTCTGGCGCGGCGCATCTGTTTGGCTACACCTCCGAAGAAGCCGTTGGCCAGCCGATCCAGATCATCATTCCGCCCGACAAGCTCGACGAGGAACTGGTGATCTTGCGCAGTGTGGCGGCCGGTCAGCGCGTCGAGCATTTCGAGACCGTACGCATTGCACGCGATGGTCGACGTCTCGATATTTCGCTCACCGTATCGCCGATTTACAACGCCGACGGCCAGGTCATCGGCGCGTCCAAGATTGGCCGGGATATCACCGCACAGCGACGGCAATCCGCAGCGCTGCGAGACAGTGAGGCGCGCCACCGTTTTCTGGCGGATCTGGGGTCTGCGACCCAGCCCTTGACCGATGCCGCCGAGGTGATGGCCACCACCACGCGCATGCTGGCCGAGCATCTCGGGACCGATCGCTGCGCGTATGCCGAGGTCGAAGACGCGTCGGTCTTCGTCATCACCGGCGACTACACCCGCGGCGTTGCCAGCATCGTCGGCCGCTGGCCAGTGGCCGCTTTTGGCGCCGAGTGCATGCGGTCGATGCTGGCCAACCAGGCGTATGTCGTGGACGACGTCGATTCCGATCCGCAGGCGGGGCCCGATCTCGATGCGTACCGCCAAACCGATATTCAAGCCGTCATCTGTATTCCGCTCCACAAAGCCGGGGTCTTCACGGCGGCGATGGCCGTGCATCAGAAGACGGTTCGGCACTGGACCTCGACGGACATCGAGCTGGTGCGCACCGTCGTCGCGCGGTCCTGGGAAACCATCGAGCGCACGCGGGCGATGCGTGGTCTCAAGGACCATGCCGAGCGTCTGGCGTTGGCGCTGGTCGCCGCCAAGCTCGGCGACTGGAGATGGGACGCGGCGACGGATCTATTGACCCTATCGCCGCGCGCAGCCGATATCTTCGGGATCTCGGGGACGACCATGACGTGGGCCAGCATGCGTACGCTGGTGCTCGACGAAGCAGATCGCGACCGCGCCCGTCAGGCGGTCGAGCGGGCCCTCGCCGAGCACGGGCAATATCAGATTGAATATCAGGTCCAGCGCCCCGACGGCAACAAGGTGTGGATCTCCGCCCAGGGCCGCGCGCAGTACGACACCGACGAACGCCCGCTCGGCATGATTGGCGTCGTGCAGGACATCACCGAAACGCGCCGGCTCCACGAAGAGCTGCGGCAACACGCCACGGAGCTGGCGGAAGCGGATCGCAAAAAAGACGAGTTCATCGCGATGTTGGCGCACGAGCTGCGCAATCCGCTGGCCCCGGTGCGCAGCGGCTTGGAAGTGATGCGGTTGGCTGCAGACGATCGCGACACGATCGCCAAAACGCGCGAGATGATGGATCGGCAGCTGTCGCACATGGTCCGGCTGATCGACGATCTGCTCGACGTGTCACGCCTCAGCCGCAACAAGCTCCATCTGCAAAAGACACGCGTCGGTTTGGCCGAGGTACTGAGCGACGCGATCGAGGCGGCCAGCCCGGCCATCGCCGACGCCAAGCATCGCCTGCACACCAGCCTGCCGACCGAGCCGGTGTTCATCGACGGAGATCGAACACGGCTGTCGCAGGTCTTCGGAAATCTTTTGATCAATAGCGCCAAATACACGCCTCCCGGTGGCCAGATCTGGCTGAGCACCGAGCGTGTGGGGCCACGCGTCGTCGTGTCGGTCCGCGACAGCGGGGTTGGCATCGCGTCGGCGTCGCTGCCGAGCGTATTCGAGATGTTTGCGCAGGGTGATCGCTCGCTCGAGCGCAACACCGGAGGCCTTGGTATTGGCTTGGCCATCGTCAAGGGCCTGGTCGAGATGCACGGCGGCGTGGTCAAAGCCGACAGTCCCGGCCTCGGCCGCGGGAGCACGTTCATGGTCGAGCTCCCCGTCGCGGCTGGCAAAACGGACGCCAACGTGCCGGCCGTCGACGCGCGACCGGTCGCTGTCAAACGTACGGTTCTCGTCGCTGACGACAACCAGGACGGCGCCGAAGCCCTCACCATGCTGCTCGAGATACTGGGCCACACCGTACACGTCGCGCACGACGGCATCGAGGCGGTGGCGCTCGCCGAGCGCGTCCATCCCGACATCGTCTTCATGGATATCGGCATGCCGCGCCTCAGCGGCCTCGACGCCACCCGTCAGATCCGCCAGCGTGACTGGGGCAAGAGCATGACCATCATCGCCTTGACCGGCTGGGGTCAAGACGCCGATCGCCAGCGCTCCCGTGACGTCGGATGCGACGGACATATGGTCAAGCCGATCAACGCCGATGATCTCTCAAACATGCTCGCACTCGAGCGTCGCGGTTAGTTCAGCTCGCTGACCTGGACGTCGGGGTACGAGTCGCTGTCGTCGCCGCCGCCGACCAGATACAGATGGTTGCCGAGCACGACCCCGTTGGCACCGCTGCGCTTGTTGCCGATCTTGACGCTGTCGGCAGCAAAGAAGCCTAGGGTCTCGGTGGTGCCGACGGTGAACGCATGCTCGGCGCTGTCGAGGTAGCCCGTATTCTTGCCGCCGAAGACCTGCACGATGGTGCCGCGCGCGACCCCTTCGTCGCAGGCCGTGACGAGCTGAGCATCGTCGAGCATTCCGTTTTGGCACTTGTGACCGATCACGGCCTGCGTATCTGAACGTCGGTCATGACTCGTTCCGAGCGTCTCCTCGAGAGTCTGTTTCCGCCGATGCTGGCGACGCTCAAGAAAGAGCTGCCACCCGGCAAATGGATTCTCGAGCTCAAGTATGACGGCTATCGCGCCGTCGCTGCGCGGGTGGGTCGGGAGCTGGCGATGTGGACGCGCAACCGCCTCGATCTGACGTCGCGTTTTCCCGGTGTGGCCGCGGCGCTCCAGACACTGGCGGCAAAGCAGGTGGTGGTCGACGGCGAAATCGTGGCACTCGACCGCAAAGGGCGGCCGCAGTTTTCGCAGATGGGCGAGGGCCACGAAGAGTTTTTCGCCTTCGATCTGCTCTATCTCGACGGTCATGATCTGCGTGGGGTGCCGATCGAAAGTCGACGACTGTTACTGGAGCAACTGCTGGCCGACCCGCCGCCGCTGGTCCATCTGGCCGAGCGCGTCGTCGGCAAATCCGACGTCATGCTGCGCAAGGCCATCGACCGCGGCTTCGAGGGTCTGGTGGCCAAGCAGGCCGGTTCGGCTTACGAGGGTCGTCGCTCGACGGCCTGGATCAAGCTGAAAGCGGCGCGACGCCAGGAGATGGTGATCGTTGGCTATGCACCGCGCAGCGACGGTGCCGATCGGGTGGGTGCCTTGTTACTGGCCGTGGCCGATGGGTCGCACTTCCGCTTTGCCGGCAAGGTCGGCACGGGCTTTTCCGAAAAGACCCAGGCCGCTCTGTGGAAAGCACTCACCCGACTTGCGCATGGCAAACCGGATGATGTCGTCGATGCACCACGCATCAGCGGCGCAACCTGGGTGCGGCCTCTGCTCGTGGCCGAGGTCAGCTTTGCGGAATGGACTGCAGATGGAAGACTGCGCCACCCGGTGTTCGTCGGGCTGAGACCCGACAAAGCACCGAGTGACTGTGTGCGCGAGCCGGGCTGATCAGGCGCGGACGATGGGCGACTGGGTCGGGCGCGTGGCTCTCCGATCCGCTTGCGCGAAGACCTCCAGGATCTTCGCATCGAAAACCGGAAGGTCCGCCGGGCTGCGGCTGGTGACCAAGTTGCCGTCAGCGACGACAGCCTCATCGACCCATTCGGCGCCGGCATTGCGCAGGTCGCTCTTGATCGAGCCCCACGAGGTCATCTTTTTACCCTGGATGACATCGGCTTCGGCCAGCGTCCAGGGGCCATGGCAGATGGCAGCGATGGGCTTGCCTGCGTTGGACATCGCCTTCACGAAAGCCACCGCGCGCGCGTCGGCGCGCAGTGCGTCCGGGTTGAGCGCGCCGCCCGGCAACAGCAGCGCATCGAAGGCCTCCACCTCGGCGTCGGCGAGCGCCATGTCGACAGGCACCTTGTCGGCTTTGTCGTGGTGGTGAAAGCCCTGAATGGCACCGCTCTTGGGCGAGACCACGACGGTCTTGGCGCCAGCGCGCTCGAGCGCCTCACGCGGCGTGGTCAGCTCCACCTGCTCGAATCCGTCGGTGGCCAGAATGGCCACGCGCTTACCGCTCAGCGGGCCGTTTGGCGGACGTTTCTTGGCATAGTCGCGCTCTGATTGCAGCTGGCGCCGTCCGACGAGCCAAGCAGCCGCAAGAACCAAGGTACCGATAGTGACGATGAATCGCATAACTCCTCCTGACTGAGAACACAGTGCGTGAAGTGATGGTTGTGCCCTACTCGTCTCTTTGCGAGCCGATTTGCCCCTGCTTGCGATCTTGCCTCTGGTTGCTCGTGGTCTGGTTCTGATCGCATGGGGGGTTTTTGTAGTCGGCGGGTCCTCGCCTCAGCGATGCAAACCCAGTGCCGCCGTCGCTGACGCGCCGCATCAACGCAGGCAGTCCCATGCGTCGACGCCACCGTCGCGTATACTCCGCCCGAGCACGCCCACACACGGAGGCACGACATGGCCAAGACCATCGCGGAAGCGATCAAGGCGACCGAGCTGAAGAAGACATATCTCAACTTCATCGGCGGCAAGTTCGTGCCCAGTCAACGCGGGCAAGTCTTCAGCAACCCGTCGCCGATCTCCGGCCAGCCGCTGTGCGACGTGCAGCGCTCGGGCGCCGCCGACATCGAGCTCGCCCTCGACGCTGCGCACGCCGCCGCACCCAAATGGGGCGCCAGCGCCCCAGCCGAGCGCGCGCTCATTCTCAACAAGATCGCCGACCGCATCGAGGCCAATCTCGAGCGGCTGGCGCTCGTCGAGACGCTCGACAACGGCAAGCCCATCCGCGAGTCGATGGCCGCCGATCTGCCGCTCGCCATCGATCATTTTCGCTACTTCGCCGGCTGTATTCGCGGCGACGAAGGCAGTCTCTCGCAGCTCGACGACGACACCGTGGCCTATCACTTCCACGAGCCGCTCGGCGTTGTCGGGCAGATCATCCCCTGGAACTTCCCTCTGCTGATGGCGGTGTGGAAGCTGGCCCCGGCCCTGGCCGCCGGCAATGCCGTGGTGTTGAAACCGGCAGAACAAACCCCGGCGTCGATCATGGTGCTGGCCGAGCTCATCGCCGATCTATTGCCCGAAGGCGTGCTCAACATCGTCAACGGCTTCGGTGTCGAGGCTGGCAAGCCCTTGGCCTCGAGCCCGCGCATCGCCAAGATCGCCTTCACCGGCGAGACCACCACCGGGCGGCTCATTTTACAATACGCGTCGGAGAATCTCATTCCGGCGACGCTGGAGCTTGGCGGCAAGTCGCCCAACATCTTCTTTGCCGATGTCATGCGCGAAGACGACGACTTCTTCGACAAGGCCTTGGAGGGCTTTGCCATGTTCGCGCTCAACCAGGGCGAGGTCTGTACCTGTCCGTCGCGGGCGCTGGTGCAGGAATCGATTTACGATCGTTTCATGGAGCGCGCGGTGGCCCGTACCCAGGCCATCAAGATGGGTCACCCGCTCGATCCAGCGACGATGATTGGCGCGCAGGCGTCCAACGATCAACTGGAGAAGATTCTCAGCTATATCGATATCGGCAAGAAAGAAGGCGCCAAGGTTCTGACCGGTGGCGCGCAGCAAAAGCACCCTGGGGAGCTCTCGGGCGGCTATTACGTGCAGCCTACCGTGTTCGCCGGGCACAACAAGATGCGTGTCTTTCAAGAAGAGATTTTCGGCCCGGTGGTGTCGGTGGTGCCGTTCAAAGACACTGCCGACGCGCTGGCGATTGCCAACGACACGCTCTACGGTCTCGGCGCTGGCGTCTGGACCCGCGACGGCAATACCGCCTACCGCGCCGGGCGTGCCATCAAAGCCGGCCGCGTGTGGACCAACTGCTATCACGCGTATCCGGCGCACGCGGCCTTTGGCGGCTACAAGCAATCGGGCTTCGGCCGTGAGAACCACAAGATGATGCTCGACCATTATCGCCAGACCAAGAATCTGTTGGTCAGCTACTCGCCCAAAAAACTCGGTTTCTTCTAGTGGCCGCGCAATGGTAGAGCGCGTCGCCATCACCGACGAGGCCCGGCGTGTCGTCGACACGCTGCGGGCCTCGCACGGCGAGCTCTTGTTCCATCAGTCGGGCGGCTGCTGCGACGGCTCGGCGCCGATGTGTTTTCCGCTGGGCGAGTTCCACGTCGGCCAGCGTGACGTGCTGCTCGGCACCATCGCCGGCTGTCCGTTCTACATTGGCGCCCAGCAATACGCATACTGGGCCCACACTCACCTCACCATCGACGTGGTTCCGGGCCGTGGCAGCGGCTTCTCACTCGAAGCCCCACTCGGCGTCCGCTTTCTGACCCGGTCCCGCCTGTTCACCGACGAAGAAGAAGCCGCGTCCCGCGCCCCCTGACACGCTGGAGCCGAACCTTTTTTCTGGCACTGCTGCGATCGCGCCTTAGGTTTGGCGAGGGAGGTAGCATGCCGTCGTTGCGTGTCGAGGTGTTGTTCGTGCAAGGTGGCGGCAAAGACGTCCATGACGCATGGGACAACAAGCTCGTGGCCAGCCTCGAGCAGGCGCTCGGTGCGGGCTATACGATCCATTACCCGCGCATGCCGGACGAGGCCGATCCCCATGCCCAGGTCTGGAAGAAAGCCATCGGGCGAGAGCTCAGCAAGCTGAGCGACGGTGTGGTCGTGGTTGGGCATTCGATCGGCGGGGCCATCGTGCTCGACTATCTGGCGGAGCACGACGAACGGCGAATTGCCGGCCTCTTCCTGATCGCCACGCCTTTCATCGGTGACGGTGGCTGGCCGAGCGACGAGCTGAGACGAACCAGCGAGACGATTGCCCAGTTACCCGACGTGCCGATCTATTTCTACCAGGGCAGCGACGACGAGACCGTGCCCATCGGTCATATCGAGATGTTCGCAAAGGCGGTTCCACACGCCAAGATCCGAAAGTTGGAACATCGCAACCATCAGCTCAACGACGATCTCTCGGAGGTCGCGCAAGACGTCAGGCGCTGAAACCGGGCAGGCGGCGTGTGATTGCAGGACAGGCCTGTAACTTTTGAGGGGCCTGCCCGTACCCCTCGGGTGAAAGAATTTCTGCGGATGGGTCTGGCCTTCGTCACGCTATTCGGTGTGGCGCGCGCCGACAATGTCGGGGAGGCGCGGGCACACCACGAGCGCGGCATGTCGGCGTATGCGCTCGAACATTTTGCCGAGGCTGCGGAGGAGTACGAGAAGGCGTTTCAGCTCAAGGCTGACGCCGCGCTGTTGTACAACGCGGCCCAGGCGCATCGGCTGGCCGGCAACTCCGATCGCGCGCTGCGCCTCTACCAGAGCTATCTGCGGGTCTTCGGCCGCAAAGCGTCCAACCGCGAAGAGGTCGAGCGTCACATCGCCGCGCTGCAGCGGGCCATTGCCGTGCAGCAGGCGGCGCAGCTGAGTCCGCCCGTCGGCGTCGCCGAGCCAGAGGGGCCGAGGCCCGTCAACCTGGTGCCCACGGCTCCCCCACCGTCGATGGACAAGCATCCCTCCATCATCGTGTCGCTGCCAGCCAGAAAGCCGCTCTACCAGAAGGCGTGGTTCTGGGGCGTCATCGCCGGCGTCGCGGTTGGCATCGGCGTCGGCGTGGGTGTCGGTGTCGGCACAACAGGCACCAAGAATCCCACGCCGTCCTTCGGCACCACCACGGTGAATTGATGATCGGTCGCTTCAGCATCCTCTTGCTCACACTGTCGTCGCTGTCGAGCTGTGGCCAGGTTTCCGAATGCAAGCCCGGCACGCTCTATCTCACCGTGGCGCTCGACGACGCCAGCGCCGCAGCGACGAAGCTCGACATCGCGGTGGCATATGGTGGCATGACCAAGCACGGGTTTGTGTCGCGACCGGGGACAGCCAGTATCGGCACCATCGAAGTCGACTTTGCCGACGACTATCCAGCCGGGCTCATGGGCACGGTGACGGTGACCGCGTTCGGCGGCGGCACTCAGTTCGGCAGCGCCTCACACGATGTGACTTTCTCTGGCGACTGCCAGCCAGTGACGGTCGACTTCCATCAAGCGCCGGACGGCGCCGTCGACCTGGGGCCCGGCTGCTCCGAGAGCAGTTGTGCCGCGGGCGCCACCTGTGTCGACGGGGTCTGCTGTGACACGCCCTGTGATGGCCAATGCGAGGCATGCAACGTCCCCGGCTCGGTCGGCACTTGCGTCGCGGTCAGTGGCGCACCCAAAGGCGACCGCGCGGCCTGCGCTGCCGCCGGTGCCACGTGCGGCGGCGTCTGCGACGGCGCCTACCGCATCGCCTGCGCCTATCCAGACACCGCGACGAGCTGTGTCCCGCAAAGCTGCATCGGCGGCACCAAGACCGTCGCAGTGGGCTGCGACGGCAGCGGCAATTGTCCAGCGCCGCAAACGATCGAATGCACGCCCGCGACCTGCAATGCCACCGGCACCGATTGCGCGTCGTCTTGCGGCAACGACACCGACTGCGCCGCGTTTCCGGCCAAGCCATATTGCGATCATGGCGCCTGCGCCGCCAAAAAGCCCGTCGGGCGCGCCTGCATCGCCAGCTCCGAATGCAGCCGTGGCTTCTGTGTCGACGGAGTCTGCTGTGATCAAGCCTGCCAGGGACAATGCCAGGCCTGCGACATCACGCCGGGCACCTGCGCGCCTGTCGTCTCCGGCCAGCCTCACAATCTGCCGCAGAGCGGTCGCTCGGCGTGCACTGGCTCTGGCGTGTGCGGCGGCAGCTGCGCCGCAGGGCAGACGCAGGTCTGTAGCTATCCCAGCGTCAAATGCGCCGGTGGCACCTGCGTCTCCGACACGGTGACGGCGGCGGTCAACTGCAACAACGGGAGCTGCCCCGGCACCACGCCGCAGCCATGTGCGGGCCATCTCGCGTGTGGCGCCACCACCTGTCTGCCCGGCCCGTGCGCCGCCGACACCGACTGCGCCGCCGGCTTCTTCTGCGGCGTGGGCGGCGTGTGCACCGCCCAGCTTCCACAAGGCAATGCCTGCCCGTCGACCAATTGCCTCGGACAAAGCAACTGCGACCAGTGCGCGGCCGGCTCATGCGTGGACGGCGTGTGCTGCGACCGCGCCTGCAACGGCCAGTGCGAGGCCTGCAATCTGGCCGGCAAGCTAGGCGTCTGCTCGACGGTGGCTGCGGGCAAAACGCCCGTCGCGCCACGCACCGCATGCACGGGCACCGCGCCCTGCGCTGGACTCTGCAACGGTAGCGACGCCACCGCCTGTCACTTTCCCACCGTCGCCTGCGGGCCCGGTCAGAGCTGCTCGGGCGGCGCGGTGACCTTGCCCTCGTCATGCAAAAACGGCAGCTGTGTCGCACCGGTTCCGCCGACGCAAACGTGCAGCGGCGTGTGCACCGGGACCGGCTGCGGCAACTGCGCCACCGATCCCGATTGCGGCAGCGGCAAATATTGCAACGCTGGCGCCTGCGTCCCCACACTGGCGCCCAGCTCGGTCTGCAGCCGCAATACCCAGTGCGCGAGCAGCTTCTGCGTCGACGGATTCTGCTGCCAGACCGGATGCGCGGGCGCGTGCCAGAACTGCAGCGCCAACCCTGGCACCTGTACCTTCACCGGGACCGCCAGCACACCGATTCAACCGATCACCGACGCCACCACCACCCGCGCCGCCTGCCCCGGTAATGGCATCTGCGAGCAGGCTTGCAACGGCTCCGGCGCGTCGTGCGTCGCCGTCGCGACGGGAACTACCTGCACCGCACCGACGTGCAACGCCAGTACCAACGTCGCGACGCTGCCAGCCAGCTGCGTCGCGGCTGGCACCTGTCCCACGCCGACGACCAAGGCGTGCGCGCCGTACAAGTGCAACGGCGGGCTGACGGCATGCCTCAGTCAGTGCAGCCAGGACGCCGATTGCCTCGCCGGAAATTATTGTCAGAACCCAGGATCGAGCGGCGTGTGCCTACCGACGGTGGGCAACGGCGGCGGCTGCGGCGTCGGCAACCAGTGCACCTCGGGCATGTGTGTCGGCGGAGTCTGCTGCAATTCCCTTTGCAACGGCGGCTGCGGCAGTTGCGGCACGGGGACTTGTAGCCCGCTTGGGGCTGGCACACATTGCGGCGGCACCGTGGGCATGGCCTGCGAGCAAGCTTGCAATGGCTCGTCGGTGAGCTGCCCGTCGACGAACGGCAACGCCTGTGGGCCGCACGGCTGCAGCAAGTGCTCGGGCGGTTCTTGTCCCACTGTTCTCAGTTGTGGCACGCAGTGCTGCCCGAACGGTTTTTGCTGCGGAACCAATCAGTGCTGCGGCGCGGGAGAAATGTGCGTTTCCGGAAGCTGTCAATGACGCCGGTGCGCCTGTTGCCACGCCTTTAGCTTCTGGAGTTTTTCGGTGCCCGAGGCACCGGCCAGCTGCAAATCCGCCAGCGCGAGCTCTGCTGTTTTTCGTGCCCGCTCCCGCTCCGCCGCGGCCCATTCCATCTCGGCAAGCTCGAAGCGCGCCTGGCCGCGCAGATCAGGTGCAGCCCCACCAGCGACGAGAATCTCCACCGTCTCCTCGGCCGCGCGGCGTGCGAGGTCGAGCTGACCGCGCGCGCGTAGTGTCAAGGCGTAGTCCTCCTCGATAGAGGCCACTTCGACGTGCTTCTCGCCCAAGGTTTTGCGCGCGATGGCCAGCGATTTCTTGCCCAGCTCGAGCGCCTCGTCGAGCCGCCCTTGGCCGCGCCGTGCGGCACCAAGATGGCCGTATGCCATGGCGGTGTACGCATGCTCGTTGCCGAGCGATGTCTCCAGAATCCGAATGCTGCGTAGATACCCGGCGGCGGCTTCGTCGTACTTACCGGCGGCTCGATCCAGATTGCCAAGGCAATCGTACAGCTCGGCGACATATTGATTGTCTGTCCCAACCGCAGCCTGATAGTCGGCGAGTGCCTTTTCATAATGGGCGCGCGCCGCATTGCGCATCCCCGCTCGCTCTTCGGCTTGTCCGAGATTCTTGATCAAACCAGCGACGCCAGCCGTGTCGGGCCCCGCCATCTTGGTGGCGGCTTCGACCGCATGGGCAAACAGCGCGCGGGCGCCGTCGTAATCGCCGATGGCCGTATCACTTCCGGCGAGCACATTCTCGATGAGCAGCGTTTCATTGGCATCGGGCCCGAACTTGGCGCGCACACCCGGCAGCACGCGGGTCATCAAAGCGTGTGCCTCGGGGCGCTTGCCAGCGTCGAGAAGCGCCTGCCCGTGGGTGATCCACAGCATGGCCTCGAGCGCGGGTGGATTGTTGGCGCGCGCCACCATGGCTGCCGCCGCTGGTACCACCGCCAGCGCACGGTCAGGTTTGGCGGCCAAGTTGGACAACGACTGCACCAGCTGCAACAGCGCGCGCGCCGCCGTCGCGTCATCATGTCCCTCGGCCGACAGCGGCGCGCCTTCTTCGAGCACCTGAACCGCCGCCGGATCAGCCAGCCAGTCGAGCGTGGTGCCGAGGAGGAACCGGGTTTCGCCGCGTAGCCGCGCAAAGCCGACGGCGTCCGCCTCGGTCACGAGAGGCCCGATCGCCGCTTGCGCCTGTTTCAATCGTCCGGTGTCGAGGAGCGCCCGCACGCGATCGAGCTGCACCTCGACGGCGGTGATACGGGCGCGGGCGACCTGGTCGCGCGGAAGCGGCACCGGCTCGGTCAAAGACGGGATGTCGCTACAATCGGCAATGGGCTCCAGCGACGCTGCGGCCTGAGGCGCTGCCTCCACTTGAGAGCGATCGAGCGGCACGCTCCACAGCTCGGTCATCGCCTGCAGCGTCGTACGACGCCGTTCGAGACACGACATGCGCAGATCGAGCAACTGCTCCGACTGTCGCCCATCGATGTGCGTGGCACGGCAGGCGTCTTCATGCGTGGCCGACCACTGACGCGCATAGCTGTCGAGGCTGGCGTGCACCCGCTGCCAGGTCTGAAGCGCGAGCGGCGTGTGGGTGGCGTTGAATGCGGTTTCGAGTCGCTGTTGTGTGGGCGCGTCCCAGATCCCTGCAAGCCGCTCACCGGCGTGGGTGCAAGCGCGCGCCTGCCGATCGTAAGACAGCTTACCCGCACTGGCGCCAGCGACGGCCAACGACAGGACGCCCGCACCGATGAGCCAGCGCCGGCGCACCTTGGCGGGGTCGTGACCAAGGGCGTCCAAAAGCTGACCCATGTCTGGCCAGCGATCCGCGGGCTGCACTGCCAGGCCGCGGGTCAGCACGGTGCCGAGCCACGCGGGGATGGCCTTGGTGCCACTAGGAGCGTGCCGCGCATCGGGCGGTGCGTCGCTGGCGAACGGCCGTTTGCCTTCGAGCGCCTCCCACAGCGCCACGCAAAACGAAAACTGATCCGAACGCGCATCCGCCGGCTGGCCACGTCGCTGCTCGGGGGCCATATAGGCCGGTGTGCCGCTATAGCCCAGGGTGGCCGTGCCGTCGCTGACCAAACCAAAATCACTCACCCGCGGTCGGAGGTCGGCGGCCACCAGCACGTTGTCCGGTTTGAAGTCGCGATGCACGAGCCCCGCGCCGTGAACCGCTTCGAGCCCGCGGCCGGCAGCGATGAACATGGCCAACACCTCGCGCAGCCGATGTGGCTTCTTCATCCAGTCGCGCAGCGTCTCGCCGTCGACGAGCTCCATCGCCACGAACATCCGCTCTCCGACGGAGCCGATCTCGAAAACGGTACACACATTGGGATGTTGCAGACGCGCCATGGCCTGCGCCTCGCGCACCAGACGCGCGTCCCGACCATCACCGTGCAGCGTCTTCAGCGCCACCTTGCGGTCGAGCGCCGGATCGAACGCCGCGAACACTTGCCCCATGCCGCCTTCGCCGAGCGGGCCGAGCACGACAAAGCGGCCGACGATGGCACCTTGGGTCCAGGCCTCGCCGGCGGGGCGCGTGAGCGGGCTGGTGTCTTCCGTGTCTATTTGCCTGGCCTCGGGCGCGCAATATCCAGCAGACGAAGTTTTTGGATGAGCGTCGAGCGCGAGATACCGAGCAACTTCGCTGCACGCGTCTGATTGCCGGCACAGCTCTCGAGGGCCGCCGCAATCCGCGTTCGCTCGTCGGCCGCTGGCGGCGCATCCGCCGGGCCGTCGAAGACCAGGTGCCCGACATCGATCTCCCCGCCCCGCGCGATGACCCGCGCACGGGCCATCACATTGCGCAGCTCGCGGACGTTGCCCGGCCAGTCATGGTCCATGAGCACGATCGACGCCGCCGAGGTGATGGGCGGCACCGGCTCACCGAGGCTGCGCAAGAGGGTCGTCGCCAGTCCCAGGATCTGGGGCCGCCGCTCGCGCAAAGGCGGCACCACCAGCGTGAACCCCGCCAGGCGATAGTAGAGATCGCGACGAAACGCGGGCGTATTGGCCAGCAGATCGCGGTGGGTGGCAGCGACGAAGCGGACGTCTATCTTCTGCGCGTGCACCGAGCCCAGCCGCAAGACCGACTGCGTCTCGATGGCGCGTAGCATCTTGGACTGGACCGAGGCCGACATGTCGCCGATCTCGTCGAGGAACAAGGTTCCACCCGCGGCCGTCTGCAACAAGCCTTCCTTGGTGCGCACCGCCCCCGTGAAAGCGCCCTTTTCATGTCCAAAGAGCTCGCTCTCGAGGAGCGTCTCCGACAGCGCCGCACAGTTGACGGCTACGAGAGGGCCCGTGCGCTTCGATAATGCGTGAATCCGCGTGGCCAGCACTTCTTTGCCGACACCTGTCTCGCCGAGGATGAACAAGCTCGAGGTCGTTTCGGCGATGGCCGTGAGCAGGCCGGTGCTGTCGTCGCCGCTCGGATCGTCCACCCTCAGATGCGAGCCGGCCACCAGGCTGACCGGCGGCTTGGCGCCCGCAGGCAAGAGCAACAGCGACGTCGAGCCGAGCGAGAAGCTCTCGCCGACATCGACCCGCTGCGGCTGCCCCGGCTCGAGCCGCTTGCCCCGAAACCAGGTGCCGTTGCGGCTGTCGAGATCGGTGACGGTACAGCCGCTCGTCAGCTCGAGCCGGGCATGCTGGCGCGAGATGGATGGATGATCGAGCACGATCTGGCATTCGGTACCACGGCCCACGATGGCAGCGGAGGCCGTCGGCAACGCGAAAATATGAAGGCTGCCCTCCACGGTCACCAGAAGATATCGTGCGGTGGGAGCTGGAAGACGGGTGTCACCGACGGTGGTCGGCGGCGTGGGGGTCTTGCGACGGCTCATGAGGGTAGGCGTTCGACGGTGAAGGCACATGGTGGCCCGCATCTTGCTGAAATTCAAGAGAACCACCTACCAAAGGACCTGATCATGCTTGGGCTCATCTACAGCGTTGCCTCGTACGGGCTGTTTCTCGGCGTGTTCACCTATTTCGCGCTGTTCAGCGACGGAATCATCGTTCCAAAGACGGTGGACTCGGGTACGCCGGCGGGGACCGCCATCGCCATCGATCTGGCGCTCATTCTCGTTTTCGGCCTGCAACACTCGATCATGGCTCGCCCCGGCTTCAAGCGGGGTCTGACCCGCGTGATCCCGGCCGCGCTGGAACGCTCCACCTACGTGTTGGCCTCGTCGCTGGCGTTGATCCTTCTGATCTGGCAGTGGCGCCCGTTGCCGGCGGTCCTCTGGCACCTCGACAACGTGCCCGGCGCCGCCGCGCTGTGGTCACTCAATGCGCTCGGCTGGCTTGGCGTCCCCGCATCCAGCTATCTCATCGACCACTGGGATCTTTTTGGCCTCAAGCCGGCGCTGCGTGCCTTTCGTCGCGCCACCGTCGCCGAAACGGCCTCGAAAGGCTTCGTGACGCCGCTCGTCTACAAATACATGCGTCATCCGATGATGACGTCGCTGCTGGTGGGCCTGTGGGTCACCCCGCACATGACCCTTGGCCACCTCTTGCTCTCCGTCGGGATGAGCGTCTACGTGGTCGTCGGTGTTCACTTCGAAGAGCGCGCGCTCGTCAGAGAGCTCGGCGCCGAGTACCAGCGCTACCAAGCCAGCACGCCGATGTTCCTGCCGATCGGCGCCCGACACCCTCGGTCGTAGTGCGTCGCGCAGATTGTGTACACAGTCTGCGCGACGACGCCAAGCGCCGCCCGGTGAAACGGCGACCCGGGCGCCGGCATGTCTCTTGCCATGGCTGGCCGTATGAGATCAGATGGACTGGCCAACCGCGCCATGGAACGGTACGCCGCTGGAGACGAAGCCGCGTTCGAAGAGCTCTACGACCTGATCGCGCCGCGGCTCCTCGGCTTCATCATTCAGCGCGTGCGCGACCTTCCGACCGCACAGGAC
>Ga0123338_10000191_pt1 | contig 64135 bp, 51 predicted proteins | sample grotaG_FD_89793 | JGI IMG/M metagenome (GOLD analysis project Ga0123338, IMG submission 89793) | Glacier valley bacterial and archeal communities from Borup Fiord, Nunavut, Canada, to study Microbial Dark Matter (Phase II) -... | ecosystem: Environmental > Aquatic > Freshwater > Ice > Glacier ... | reverse complement strand
TGGAGGGCGCCAACGCCTTGCGCCTGCATACGACAGACGGCTATGGCCAGCATGCGGTGCTCACGGTCGAGGCGCTGGCCGAAGACGGGTCGCTGGCGGGGCTCTCGTCGCTGCGCAAAGGTATCCGCGCGCATCTAGACCGGCTGTTCCCGTTCCTCAGCCGCAATCTTCTCTTGGTGCACTCGCCGCACGACGGCATTCCGCCCGAGGGCGCCAACATCCCCGGCGCACCGTTGCCGATCCAGCCGATGGACGAAGTGTGGGACGATGGAGACGGCGAGCGCGCGTTCGGTATCACCGGCATCGGCTACGAAACGGGCCTGAAAAACCTGACGCTGGCCTCGCGCCAGATCCTGCCCGGCCTGGGTCTAGAGGGCGAGCTGACCGCGGGCTGGATCGCCGCCCGTCTCGTCGGTGGCACGGACAAAAAGCGCGTACAAAAGCAATCCGTGCTGGAGTCTGGCTAGCGCGCGGCGCGGACGAGTCGTTCTTCGACGGCAGAGCTGAGGCCGACGAAGCGGACTCCGGCTCTTTGCATGCCTGGGCCCGAGGGCCGGGCCGAGACCACGTCGCCTTCGAGCTCGACGGGACCCCCGCCGTCTTGCAGCTCGAAGCGCAGCGACACGCGACCCTCAGCGACGTCGGGATGGAGGAGCTCGAGGCCCGTGCCGCTCAGGTTCTGCGTCAGGCCCAAGGTGATCGCCGACGAGCCAGCGACGGAAGTGCGGACTGCGGCGATGAACGGAGCGCGACGATCTTGTCTGCGCTCACGCTGGCCCGAGCGCCGGTCATGCATGATGTCGTACATGTAGGATATTGTCGCACCAGGTATCCAGTGGCGCAAATTTATTGAGATTATTTGGCGAGGGCGCGGCGGACCTTGGACAACAGGTCTTCGATCTGGAAAGGCTTAGTAACGTAGAAGCGCGCACCGACGTTGATGCCCTCGATCATGCTGCGCGGATCGCTCTTCGCCGTCAGGAAGATGACCGGGATGCGCTGCGTGCCTTCGTGGGCCTTGATCGCTTTGACGAACTCAATGCCGTCGAGGTTGGGCATCATGACGTCGGAGATCACGAGGTCGGGCTTGATGGTCTCGAGCTTCATGAGCCCATCGAGGCCGTCCTGAGCGACGGTGACCTGGTAGCCGTTGGCCGAGAGCTGCTTGCGCAGCAGCGTCTGGACGGCCGGCTCATCCTCGATGACCAGGATGTGCGGTGTGCCTGTCGACACTAGACAGCACCGTGGAGCGGAACGGCTTCATCGACGAGGAAGTTGGGCAAGCCGTCATCGACGCGGTAGAGGAGCTTGCAGGCGCTACAGGCAAGCCCGTTGGCGTTGTCACCGTGATGTTCGGTGACGGCTCCCAAACATTTTGGGCAACGCAGTATTTCGAGTAGTTCGGGGTCGACCAAGGCGCTCGGCATCTCGTTCGGAATTACACCCCTTTGACCAGCGTGTCCACCCCGAGGAACGGCTGCGATGCGCCCTGACGCCACTGCCGAAGCTCGGCGGAGACCGCTTGGTCCTTGCGGGCGACGAGAAGATGGGTAAACGCGTGGCTGGGGTCGTTGGACGCCCAGGTGCCGGTGTTGAAGTAGGTGGCACCGCCTTCGAGGGCAACCTGCTCGGGGGCGTGCGTGTGGCCGAAGACGATGACCGGCGCGCACATCAGGCTCTGCACGAGACGCGTCGCCGTGCGTAGCTTGTTTGACGGCGTCTGCAGACGCAGCCGGCCGAGGATCGCCGCCGCGACGCCACACACCGCCAGCACCGCCAGCGGCGCCAGTACGCGATGAATGCCAGAGAGGCCCCACAGAAGCCAGGACGAGCTCACCAGGCCCACAGCGACGAGCGCCAGCCGGTCGACGCAGAAGAGCTGCAAGATCGACCAGAAGCGACGCGACACCGGAGGACGATGCAGTGCATCGAGCGCGACCAGCTTTTCTTCGGCGAACTCAAAGCTGCGCGCCAGCGACTGCAGCCGCTCGTGATGAACAGCGCGGCGCTCAGCGTCGGCAGCACGCATGGTGTACCAGGTCTCGACCAGCTTCCAGACCAGCATGCCGTAGAGATAGAACAGCCGGACCGCGCCGCGGACGCCGTTGGCCCAGGCCCATTTCATGTAGTCGATCGCACCCCACTCTTCGGCGGTGTGCGGGTTGTAGTCGGGCAGACGGTTGGCGAAGTAGCGCATGCCGGCGTGCGCGACGGAGAGCGCGATGCCGCTCTTCTTGCCGCCGCGACGGCAGGCGACGGGATTGAGAAGGTAGTCGACGGAGCAGTTCTCGTCGTACTGGTGACCGTGCTCGATGTAGCAGAGGTCGGGCTCGTAGAAGAACCACGGGCAGAAGCTGACGCGGGCCGAAAACTCCTCACGCGCGGCGGACTCGGCGCCGGCACCGACGGCAAAGCCGCACAGCCACTCCACCAGCGTCTGCTGCACACGCGGATAGTGGAACTCGGGGTCGTGGTTGCCGACGATGATGACCAACTGGTTACCAGCAGCGACGAAAGACGCCAGGCGCGCGAACACACCTTGGTGCCGCAACATGACCTGCTCGAGCTTCTTCTGGGAGTGACGCTCGTCGAAGCCGAGGCCGTAGAGGCGCTCTTCGTCGTCGAGATCGAGACCTTCGAGGCCTTCTGCGCTGGCTGGGATCTGGACCGAGAGGAAATCGACCATGTCGCCGTTGACCACCAGCGTCCACGGTTTGTCGTCGAGGCGGTTGATGGTGTGATGCTCGAGAAAGGCTTCGAGGGCGCCTTCGAGCGCGACGACGTGTTGGAGATACGACACCTTTGCCACACCAGGCCGCAGATCTTCACCAAGGTGAAGGTCGGAAATGACCAGGATGTTGCGGTCGGCTGCCATGATCGTGCTCTCTCTCGTCAGTCTTCGTTAAGTGAATCGGTTACGCCAACAAACACTGCAATGCGGACGCCAACTTTTTTCGCGACGCGCGCATCCGTTCCGACCCTGTCGCCACCTGGCAGCAGATAGCGCGCTGTGTTATACGGCGAAGCATGATCTCGGTGAAAACCGGCGTGTTCGCGTTGGTGTTTTTGGCTGGCATGGGAGGCCTTCTCTTTACGTGCCTCCGCCTCTATCGATTCATGAAAATCGGCCGTCCCGACGTGAAATTGGACCGTTTGGGCGATCGCGTCATCTCGGTGTTGGTCTACTGGCTGGGACAGAAAAAGGTCGCCGAGAAGACCATGGACAAGCCGCCGGTCGGCTTCACGTCCAAGCATCACCTCATGATCTTTTGGGGCTTTCTCATCGTCACCATCGGCACGGTGGAGGTCTGGTTCAACGGCTTCACCGGACTAGATTTTTCGTTCCTGCCGTCGGCCATCTTCATCCCGCTGCGCTGGACCGTCGACGTCTTCAACCTGATCGTGCTCTTGGCCGTCGGCTTCGGCTTCTTCCGTCGCATCGTGGTCAAACCCCGGCTCATCCCCATGTCGAACGAGGCGATCATCATCCTCGGGGCCATCGCCGGACTCATGCTGACGCACTTCGGCTTTCACGCGTTCCGGATGATCGCCGCCCACGACCTCGAGAGCTCGGCCCCGATCTCGACGGTGGTGGCCGAGCTGTTCTACGGCACCGCGCCGTCGACCGCGAGCCTGGTTTCGCAGGTCTTCTGGTGGATGCACGTGGTCCTCGGCCTCGCCTTCATCAACTTCGTGCCGTACTCCAAGCACATCCACATCCTTGGTTCTCTGCCGAACATCTTCTTCCGCAAGCTCTCCGAGCGCGGTCTCATGCCCAAGCTCAATCTCGAGGACGAGAACGACTGGGGCGTCGGCAAGATCGAGCAGTTCACCCAGAAGTCGCTGATGGACCAGTACGCCTGTACCGAGTGCGCGCGCTGCTCCAACTTCTGCCCGGCGTTCAACACCGACAAGCCGCTGTCGCCGATGAAGCTCATCCACGATCTGCGCGACGAGATGATCGAGCGCGGGTCGCGGCGCGACGAAATCGCCAAGCTGGAGAAGGCCGTTCCCGAGGCTGAGCGTGAAAAAGCCATCGAGGGCGCGCCTGGAGTGTTGGGCCTCTTGTATGCCGCCAAAAAGGCGTTCGACGACATGCCGGCCATGGTTGGCGGACGCATTCATGACGAGACGCTGTGGGCCTGTACGACCTGTGGTGCGTGTCAGGAAGTGTGCCCGGTCTTCATCGATCACCCGCTCAAGATTCTGCAGATGCGCACGCACCTCACCCTCGTCGAGTCGCGCATCCCGAGCGAGCTGACGCGGACGTTCTCCAATCTGGAGAAGAACTCCAATCCGTGGGGCATTGCCTCCGAGCGGCGCATGGAGTGGGCCGAAGGTCTGACGGTGCCGACCATCGAGGAGAATCCGTCGGCGGAGTATCTGTTGTTCGTCGGCTGCGCCGGCGCTTTCGACGACCGCATCAAGAAGACGATGCGCGCCTTCGTCGAGGTCTTGCAGATCGCCGAAGTGAGCTTTGCGGTGCTGGGCAAGCAAGAGAGCTGCTCGGGGGACACCGCACGTCGTGGCGGCAACGAGTATCTGTTCCAGTCGCAGGCCGAGGCCAACGTGACCTTGATGAACGAGGCCAAGGTCCGCAAAGTCGTCGCCTCTTGCCCGCACTGCTTTCACACCATCAAGAACGAGTACCCACAGTTCGGCGGCAAGTACGAGGTCATTCATCACTCGGAGTTGCTGGCGTACCTGATTACCAGCGGCAAGATCAAGCCCGAGGAGCAGGTGGCGAAGAGCTACACCTACCACGACAGCTGCTATCTCGGCCGCTGGAACCAGGTGTACGAGGCGCCGCGTCAGATCCTCGATGCCGTCGCTGGCGCGGGTGTGGCGCCCGCCGACGCGGGCAAGGTCACCGAGATGGTGCGTTCCAAGAAGCATGGCTTCTGCTGCGGTGGCGGCGGTGCGCGCATGTGGATGGAGGAGAAGATCGGCACGCGGGTGAACAACAACCGCGCGAACGAAATCATCGAGACCGGTGCTGAAGCGGTCGCGGTGGCGTGTCCGTTCTGTACCATCATGATCTCCGATGGCATCAAGGCCGCTAACGCCGACGAGAAGATTCAAGTCCTCGACGTGGCCGAGGTGATTCGCAAGTCTTTGACGCGCAAGATCCCGCCCAAGGCTGCGCCCGCGGCTGACCCATCCAGCTAAGAGCCTCAAACCAGTCAGCTATTTTACTGGTTGATTGGTTCGACCAATTCGATTAGGCTTGTTCCATGCAGTCTCACCGAACCATTTTTTCGCCTGACGAGCGGGCAGCGCTGGTCAACTTGGCCAAGGCCATCATGCCCGCCGGTGCCGGGGTCGCTGCCGGCGACGTGCACGCGGTAGAGCGGGCCGAGCAGTTCCTGGCGCACCTTTCTCCGACGGTGGGCAAAGGGTACCGGGCGATCTTGGCCGGATTCCGAGCCGGGGCGCGCCTCAGACATCTGCGGGGCCTCGCCAAGATGTCGTCGGAAGAGACGCTGGCCATGGCCAATGCCTGGCGCACCGGCGACTTTGCCCGGCGTACTGCGTTCAGGCTCCTCTCCATGCCGCTCAAGGCGGCTCACTACGACACCCGGGAGATGTACGAGGTCGCAGGTGCGCGTCACGGCGTTCTCACCGTCACCCAGGACGAGACGCCACGCTACATGACCGAGCGGGTCACCACCGCCACCGACCTCGGCCCGAACGGCACCGCCGAGACGGTGGAGTGTGATGTGGTGGTGATTGGCACCGGGGCTGGCGGCGCGGTGATCGGGAAAGAGCTGGCCGAGCAGGGCTTGGCCGTGGTCTTCGTCGAGGAAGGCCAGTACTTCAAGCGCTCCGAGCTCAACGGTCACCCGCTCGACATGCAGCGCAAGCTCTACCGCGACATGGGAGCCACCGTCTCTGTTGGCAACGTCAGCATCCCCATCCCCATCGGCAAAGCCGTGGGCGGGACCACGCTCATCAACTCCGGCACGTGCTATCGGGCGCCGGCACGCATCTTCTCCGAGTGGCACAAGCAGTTTGGGCTGCAGATCAGCGCCGACATCATGGCCCCGTTTTATGCGCGCGTCGAAGAGGTGCTCAACGTCGGTGTGGGAGAGGCGCGCCACATCGGCGGAGTGGGCCGGGTCATCGCGCGCGGCTGTGATGCGCTCGGGTACAAACACGCCCCGCTGCGACGGAATGCCCCGGGCTGCGATGGGCAAGGCGTGTGTTGCTTCGGGTGCCCCACCGACGCCAAGCGGTCGACGAACGTCTCCTACATGCCGCTCGGGCTCAAAGCCGGCGCACATCTGTTCACCGGATTTTCTGCCGACCGGATCTTGACCGAGGGCGGGCGAGCGGTCGGTATCGAAGCGCATGGCGCTGGACGTACACTGACGGTGAGGGCGCGCCGGGTAGTGGTGGCTGGCGGCTCGTTGCTGTCACCGGTGCTGCTCGAGAAGAACAAGCTCGGCGGCGCTTCGGGGCAGCTCGGGCGCAACCTGACCATCCATCCTGCCATCGGTGCGCTGGCGTTTTACGACGAGATCATCGATGGACAGCTCGGCATTCCGCAGGGCTACGCCATCGAAGAGTTCCACGAAGATGGCCTCCTGTTCGAGGGCGCGTTCACGCCTCCCGACGTCGCTGCGGCGACATTGCCGCTCATCGGGCCGCAAGTCGTGGAGCTGATGCAGAGCTATCGCAACCTCGCCTGCTTCGGGCTCATGATCGAGGACACTTCGCGCGGTCGGGTGCGTCTTGGGCCGGGAGGCAAGCCGCTCATCACCTACTGGCTCAATGACCACGATGTGGCGCGGCTCAAACGTGGCGTCGAGATTTTGTCGCGGGTTTATTTTGCCGGCGGCGCGCGCAAGGTGCTGCCCAACGTGCACGGCTTCGATGCGTTCGAGTCGGTGGCCGAGGTGGAAACTTTTCGGCGCGCCAAGCTCAGCGCACGCGACTTCGACGTCACGGCGTATCACCCGCTCGGCACCGCGCGCATGGGGGCCGATTCACGACACAGCGTGGTCGGGCCCGATCTACAAGTACACGATGTCCCCGGTCTCTACGTCGTCGACGGCAGCATCATTCCGTCGTCGCCAGCCGTGAACCCCATGCTGACGATCATGGCGCTGGCAGCGCGTGCCGCGGACACGATGGCGACCTCGCTGAGCTAGGCCTCGCTACGCGTTACTCGGAAAGGACGCGTGGGAGGCGGTAGACTGCGCCGGTGGGGCGGGTGAACTCGACGCCCATCTCGTTGGCGCGGGTGGACCAGCGCACCTGGCCCTCGACGGTCTCGTCGGCGAGGCGGAGCTGGACGCGGGCACCGACCGGTAGCTGGGCTGGGCCACGCAGGCGGGCGCCGCCTGGGCTGAGGTCGAGGAGCTCGCCCTGGGCGTCCATGCCGTCGACGGTGAAGTCGACCTGACCGGGGCCTTCGAGGCGGCGGTGTTTGCGCTGGGGGACATCGTGGGTGTCGGCCCAGGCGGCATTGAGCATGCGCTCTTTGGCGTCTTGCGAGCCGTCGGGGGAGAAGGCCACGAAGAGGCGATCTGCGCCGCGACGGACCACGCGGCCGAGGACCTCGAAGGTCTGCTTGAGCGTGCGGATGTGGACTTCGAGACCGAGCGTATCGCCTTCATTCAGCGACGAGAACGGCGGCTGAGTGAGCGGCACCAGCGCGTCGGTGAGGACCAGGCCCCCGTCGCGGAGAAACCCCCAGTAGCTGGCGAGAAGCTCCCTGCCAGACGGGAAATGTATAGACGTGGCCCCCGACCCCATGTTCACACCCTCCACCCGTTCGACATCTTCTACGTTAGCACACGTCGCATAGCTCGGGCGTGTCCTCGTGTGTCGGCTGCGGTGTTCTGGGTCGTTCAGGTGGCAGCGGATGTTTTCAGCCAGAGCAGATCTGGAAGCAACGACCCAAGCAGCCGCGGATCGGCGAAAACGTTGAGGCCGGGCGCGAGCAGCTTGCCGTAACGGTCGAAATACAAAAGCTGTTTGGCCACGAGGACCAGCGCGCGCGGTAGCCGGAGTTTATGACGCGCCGCAACACGGAGCACCTCGGGCAACAGCTCGGCGAGGCGGATGTCGGCCAGACCCTGACGGCGCAGCGGCTCGACCAGCGCGGCGAGATCGGTGGCCAGCTCTGCGGACACGTTCGATTGTTCGTGATTCCCGGCGACAGCGTCGAGACCCACCAAGGCCGCGGCCAAGCCCTGGAAGTCGCCGGTCAGGGCCGACGCCAAGAGCTCAGCCAGGCGACGGCGGGTTTCGAGATCGAGGCGGCCGATGATGCCGAAGTCGAGAAAGCCGATGCTGCCGTCGGTGAGGATCAACAGATTGCCGGCGTGGACATCGCCGTGGAAAAAGCCGCGCAGGAGGAGCACGCGGAACCAGGCGCGCATGCCGGCGATGAGACGCTCTTCGCCGTCGAAGCCGCGCTGGGCGACGGCGCGGACGTCGTCGATGCGGACGCCGTCGAAGTACTCGAGCGCCAGGACGCGACGGGTCGACACCTCGCGGATGACGCGTGGGGCGCGGACGTCGTCGTGGCCTAGCTCTTTGGCCCAGCGGTTGAACTCGTCGAGATGGTCGGCTTCACGGACGAAGTCGAGCTCATCTTCGAGCGTGCGGGACAGATCGTCGACGACCGCGCGTGGGTTGGCCAGGCGCACGATGGGTAGCCACTCGGCGACGCGGGCCAGGATCGCGAGGATGATGAGATCGGCATGGACCCTGGCGTGAATGCCGGGACGTTGCACTTTGAGGGCGATGACTCGTCCGTCGCTGAGGACAGCGCGATGGACCTGGGCGATGGAGGCCGCGGCGAGCTCCAGCTCGTCGACCGAGGTGAAGCGCGACGCGATCGGGCCCAGCTCCTCCTCGATGACCATGGCGACCAGCGGAAACGGCAGCGGTCGAACGCGGTCGAGGGTGCGCTCCAGCTCCCGTCGGTAACGCTCGGGAACGAGGCCGTGTGAGCTGGCCAGGAGCTGCGCCAGCTTGACCCAGGTCGGGCCGAGCGCCTCCAAGGTGTCGCGGACGAGGACGGGGATGTTGGTGCTCTGGCCGGCAAGGCGCTGGACCAAGAGGTTGATGCCAAGCCGCAGAAAGATGAACGTGGTCGAGAGAAGCCGCGCAGCGACGACAAAGACATCGCGCAGCCTGCCGCCGATGCGCATGACGACGAACACGCCGACGAGGAGCGCGAGCGCCAACACGCCGGCCACGGCGATCATCGCTCGTGACCTCGGCTTTCGCGCGGGTTGTTTTGCAGCTTGGTCTCGTCGAGGGTGCGGTGTGGCTGCGCCTGGCGGAGGTCGATACCGTGGGCGTTGAAGACGCCGCTCAACAGATCGTGGGCGTTGTTGAGGCCGCGGCGAACCGAGTCGTAGCCGTGCTGGGCGGCGCGGTGCTTGGTCCAGAAGTTGAGCGGGCTCATGTTGAAAAAGACGAAATCGTCCTCGGCGGGCTCGATGAAGATGACGTCGGCCTGGATGTTCTCGTCGTGGAAGACCAGCTCCTTGGCCAGATCGAGGCGCGCGCCGATCATGGTGCGCACCGATTGCGAGACGATGGACGGCAACCCAGCGTCGTAGAGATTGCGGCCAGCGCGGTCGTAGCGGATGCGGGTGAAGGGGTTGTAGCAGACGACCAGCTCGCAGCCTTTTTCGACGGCGACGCGAACGTTGGCGGTGCGCATGAGGCCACCGTCGACGAGATCGAGAACTTGGGGCTGGCCGGGCTGGTTGGCGAGCGGGTTGTCGACGACCATCGGGCGGTACCAGCCGGGCAGCGCGCAGGAGGCGGCGATGGCGATGGAGATGGGGACTTTGCCATAGGGCTCGTCGTGGCCGAAGACGACCAGCTCGCCGCGGCTGAGATCGGTGGCGGTGAGATACAGCTCTTTGCCGGTCTTGGCGAAGGCGCCGGCGAAGTCGTCGGGCAGGCCGGTGCGGGCCATTTGCCGTCGGAGATAGTCGGCGAGCGCATGCGGATCGAAGAGACCGGTCGGCAAGACCCGTCCGAGGCTGGAGAGCATTTTCTTGGCTGTGTCGCCGAGAGAGAAGCGGCTGGCGGTGCGGGAGTCGGTGGCGCCAGAGAGCCAGTTGGTGAAGATCTCTTGCTGGCGGTCGAAGAGCGGACCCCAGCGACCGAGGAGCTCGGGATTGGGACGCATGAAGTGGGCGGCGCGGAAGGCTTCGTAGCGCTCGCTGGTGCCGGCCAGGATGCGGAAGACCTCGTCGGGATCGATGCCGGCCGAGAGGACCGAGGCGAGGACGCTGCCGGCGGAGAGGCCGACGAAGACATCGAAGTGGGTGAGGCCGAAGGGACGGGTGATGCTGGAGAAGCGGCGTGCGGCGAGGACCTCGTCGAGGGCGCGGAGACCGCCGGCTTTGAAGGCGCCGCCGGAGACTGCGCCGCCGGCGAGGACCAGGCCGACCTTGCTGGGTCGAAGGCGCGTCACGCTGGGGTCGAGCTTCTGGATGACGGTGATGCCGCGGTGGTGGACGAAGCGGCGAGCAAAGGCGGCCATTGTCTTTAGTTTCTCACAGGTTCGCGTCGGCGCCAGTCGCAAGGGCGAGTTGTTGGAGGCCGGCGGTGTGGACCGCTCGATGGGCTGGATCGCCGATCAGATCTTTGGCCAGACGGGCTGCGCGGACCATGGCGTCGGGGGTGCCGACAGCGACGAGGAGCTGGCCCGCGAGCGCGTTGGCGGAGGGTAAAACGCCATCGGTGACGGGGTGTTGGACGTGGCCGAAAGGCGGGTTGGGCACATCGCGAAAGCCGGCGGCGCCGTCGTCGTGCTCGTCTAGGATGCGGTCGGCGCGGCGTTTGGCGGCTTCGGGGTGGTGGCCGATGAGGGCAAGACCGATGAGGGCGTGGTCGGCGAGATGGCCCGGTCCGACGGGCAGGCGGGCCAGGCGCGAGCGGAGCTGGGCGGCTCGTTTGGCGAGATCGGGTCGGCCCAAGGGCGCGGCGGCGGCGGTCAACGCCAGGCAGATCGCGGCGACGGTGCCGTCGCTGGCCGGCCCGTCGAGTGGAGGTCGCGGTCGGAGGTCGCGGGCGGTGAGCAGACGCTTTCGGACCTGAAACAGGAGCGCGTCGATCTCGGGCTCGCTGTGGCCGAGCTCGGCGGCGAGCGTGGCGTTTTCGACCGCGACGAAGAGAACATTGCGGGTCGGATCGGAACGCAGCTCGCCGCGACCATAGACGTCAAAGGCCCGGATGGCCACCCGGCGTAGCTCGCCGTCGAGAACCTGGGCGAGCTCGGCCTCGGTCCAGGTGTAGTGACTGGCGTCGTCGTAGGCGCCCAGATCGGCGGCTTCGCCGAGAAGCACCTCGTCACCGACGAGAAGCCGGCGTTCGAGATAGTCGACGATGCCGCGCGCGACCCAGTGAAAGGCCGGTTCGGCGAGATAGAGCTGGAGCAGCGCGGCTTGATCGACCGCACGTTTTTCGAAGCTGGGTACCACCCAGGCCTCGTCGCTGGCAGCGCGGTGGAAGCCGCCGTCGAGCTGATCGCGGATGCCGCTTTGGGCCATGGCGGCGAGCAGCGCCAGCGCAGCAGGGCGGGCGCGTGGATCGGGATGTCGAAGCAAAAACTGACAGAGCGGCGCACGCGGGGCCCGACCGAGGGGCGCGAGCCCGATCTGGGCGTGGGCCTCGAGGACCGTTCGGATCGAGAGGTCAGCGACGGTGATCGGTGGGGCCGCAATGGGCTGGCCACAGAGGAGGCGCGCGATGCCGCGTGCGCCGACGGCGGGGGCACCGAGTCGACCGTCGGTGTCGAGAGGCACAGCGACGGGCCAGCGGGCCGCGGCGGGCACCAGACGCGTCGCGAGCTCGGGACGTCGCTCGGCGTCGATACGGCAGAGGGTTTGGCGGGCTGGGTCAAAGCCCAGATCCGTCAGATGGCCCGGGTCGTCGAAGAGCTCGGTGTCGACGGTCTGGGACAGATGACCGAGGCCGTCACCGACGACGAGGAGGGCCGGGCCCGGAGGGCGGTCCTCGAAGGTGTGCCAGCGGAGGGCGGTGGCTCTCCGCCACCAGAGACCCTGACGTTCACTGTCCGGCACGCTCACACTCCCGACCGAAGTCGCTTAGAGTACCACGCCATGCGCCCTGCCCTTTTTGCCGTGCCGTTCCTGGCTGCGATCTCCAGCGCCGTCGCTGCGCCGAAACCGCCGATGGTGCGGGAAATCGGTGCGCTCAGGACGGAGGACGTCCCCGAGATTCCCCGTCGGGTGATCGACCGGGCCCGGCAGTATCTGTCGGTGCGGGCGGCGGACCTCCTCGACTGGCGTCCCGATGGGCAGAGCATGCTGGTCGGCACCCGGTTCGGTGAGACGGCGCAGGTGCACGAAGTGCGTGCGCCAGAGGGTGGCCCAAGTGATCGCCAGCAGCGGACATTCTTCACCGAGCCCGTGCGCGAGGCGGCGTTTGCCGGCGACGGGACAAGCCTGTGGTTCCGGATGGATACCGGCGGCGGCGAGTTTTATCAGTACTACGCGCTCGACCAGAAGACTGGCGAGCATCGCCTACTCACCGACGGCAAGTCACGCAACGAGGGCCTCTTGCCGTCGCCGTCGCGCAAGCAATTTGCCTTCACCTCGACGGAGCGCAACGGCAAGGACTACGACGTTTACGTCTATTCCGGCGGCGCACGGAAAAAGATCGTCGACCTGACCGGGCAGTGGAACGCCATTGCCTGGTCTCCCGACGAGAAACATTTGATCTTGCGTCACTACTTGTCGATCAGCGAGTCCACGCTGCATGTGCTGGACGTGGCCTCGGGAGCGATCAAAAAGCTCGGCGCCGATCTGCCCAAGGTGGCATACGGGGCCGATGCGGCCGTCAGCGCGGCCGGCGATGTGTACTTTCTCTCCGACGGTGGCGGCGAGTTTTTGCGGCTGCCATACGACGTTGGCTGGCGGCGCGGTCGATGTGTTGACGGCCGACTTGAAGTGGGATGTGACCGATCTCGCCATGTCTGCCGACGGCAAACAGCTGGCCTGGGTGGTCAACGAAGGCGGGTCCAGCCAGCTATGGTTGTCGTCGGGGTTTGCCGGCGCCAAAGAGGTCGTCAAGAAGGCGCGCCGGCTCGGGATGCCGGGCGGGGTGGCCGGCGTCATCGTCGGGACGCCCCACTTCGACGCGCAATCGCGGCGCCTTGGCTTCACGTTGTCGACGGGCGAGATTCCGGCCGACGTCTTTGTCATCGACGTGGCGCCGGGCAAGAAGCCAGTGCGCTGGACGTTCAGCGAGACCGGTGGGCTGCCGGTGTCGAAATTCGTGCCGGCCGAAAAGGTGGAATGGAAGTCGTTCGACGGGCGGGCGCTGTCGGGATGGTTGTACCGGCCGCGAAATATCTCCGGCAAGGTGCCAGTGGTCCTCAACATTCATGGCGGACCGGAGTCGCAGTCGACGGCGGCGTTCTCGTCGGTGGTGCAGTCCTGGGTGGCCGAGCTGGGGGTGGCGGTGATCTTGCCGAACGTGCGTGGCTCGGCCGGCTATGGCCGTACCTCGCTGTCACTCGACGACGGCGTCAAGCGCATGGACTCGGTGAAAGACATTGGCGCCTTGCTCGACTGGATCGCGACCCAGCCCCAGCTCGACGCCAGCAAAGTCGCCGTCTACGGCGGGTCATACGGCGGCTTCATGGTCCTCGCGTCGCTGGTGGCGTATTCGGACCGGCTCCGCTGCGGCGTGGACATGGTCGGCATCTCCAACTTCGTGACGTTTCTGGAGCGCACCGAGGCCTATCGGCGCGACCTGCGGCGGGCCGAGTACGGCGACGAGCGCGAGCCCGCGGTGCGAAAAGTGCTGATGGACGCGTCGCCGCTCGGACATGCAGACCGGATTCGCCGGCCGTTGTTCGTGGCGCAGGGCAAAAACGATCCGCGCGTGCCGGTGACCGAGGCCGAACAGATCGTAAAGGCGGTGCGTGCAGCCGGACAGCAAGTCTGGTACATGCTGGCCAGCGACGAGGGTCATGGGTTTCAGAAGAAGCCCAACCGCGACGCGTTTCAGCATGCGGTGCTGTTGTTTTTGGAGGAGCACCTCGTCAAGTAACGCGCTGAAGTGCGCTAGACTGGGCAGATGGGCAAGAAGGCGAGCGGTTTTCACACTCCGTTCGACAAGCTCAAGGCGGTGAAGCTGCCGGTGCCGGCGAAGCCTGTGCCGGTGGTGAAGGTTGCGCCGAAGCCGACGCCGCGTGCCGAGGCGGCGCTGTTCGAGGACGAGATGGCTGGTGTGCGGCCGCTCGAGGCCGATCCGGGCGGCCGGGCGCATGCGCCGCCCCCGTCGGAGCGGCCGTCGCGATCACGCCGCCAGGCCGACGACGATGAGGCCTACGCCGTGCTGGCCGATCTGGTCGACGGCGTGGGTCCGTTCGACATCACCGCAACGGACGAATACATCGAGGGGTTGGCGCCGGGGATCGATCGGCGTTTGTTGCGAAAGCTGAAGCGCGGCGATTTTGCGCTGCAGGGTCATCTGGACCTGCATGGCCTTCTGGCCGAGGATGCGCGTGGCGAGGTGGAGCGTTTCCTCGATCGGGCGCGCACCGACGGCAAACGCTGCCTGCTCATCGTCCACGGGCGCGGGCTCAATTCGAAAGATGGCATCCCGGTGTTGAAAGAACGGCTCAAGACCTGGCTGACGGTAGGACGCCTGTCAAAGTCGGTGCTGTGCTTCTGTACGGCGCGGCCCACCGACGGCGGCGCCGGCGCGGTCTATCTGTTGTTGCGCAAAGCCTGAGTCATTCTTCCTCGGTGGTGGCCGAGAGACGCTGTAAGACCGCGAAGTCCTCGAGGGTGGTAATGTCGCCTTTGACCTCGACGCCGGCAGCGATTTCGCGGAGCAGACGGCGCATGATCTTGCCCGAGCGCGTCTTGGGCAAGGCGTCGGTGAAGCGGATCTCCTCGGGCCGGGCCAGGGCGCCGATCTCCCGGACCACATGGTCGACGAGCTCGCGGTGCATCTCGGCGCTGGCATGGTGAGAGCCGCGCAGCGTGACGAAGGCGACGATGGCCTGGCCCTTGAGCTCGTCGGGGCGGCCGACGACCGCGGCTTCGGCCACGTGGGGATGGCCGACGAGGGCGCTCTCGATCTCCATGGTGCCGAGTCGGTGGCCGGCGACATTGATCACGTCGTCGACGCGGCCCATGACCCACAGGTAACCGTCTTCGTCCATGCGTGCGCCGTCGCCGGCGAAGTAATACGGCGCATGGGTATCCGGGTCGTGGATCTCGGAGAAGTAGGTCTTCACGTAGCGCTCGCGGTCGCCCCAGATGGTCCGAAAGATCGATGGCCAGGGACGGCGCACGACGAGAAAGCCGCCGGTATTGGGCGGTGACGGACGGCCATCCCGACCGACGACCACAGCGTCGATGCCGGGCAACGGCAGCGTGCAGGAGCCCGGTTTTTGCGGCACGGCGCCCGGCAGCGGTGCCACCATGATGGCGCCGGTCTCCGTCTGCCACCAGGTGTCGACCACCGGGCAACGATCGCCGCCGATGTGGTGGCGATACCACATCCAGGCCTCGGGATTGATGGGCTCACCGACGGTACCGAGGAGGCGCAGCGACGTCAGATCGTGCCTTGCTGGCAGCTCGTCGCCCCAGCGCATGAAGGTGCGGATGGCGGTTGGCGCGGTGTAGAAGATGGTGACTTTTTCGTCGGCGATGATGCGCCAGAAGCGATCTTTGTCGGGGGTGTCGGGGGCGCCTTCGTACATCACGGTGGTGGCGCCGTTGAGGAGTGGGCCGTAGACGACATAGCTGTGGCCGGTGACCCAGCCAACGTCGGCGGTGCACCAGTAGATGTCATTGTCGCGGAGATCGAAGACGAGGCGCGTGGTGTAGGAGACGCCGACGGCGTACCCGCCGGTGGTGTGCACCACGCCCTTCGGTTTGCCGGTGGTTCCCGAGGTGTAGAGGATGAAGAGCGGGTGCTCGCTGTCGATGGGCGGGGCACGGTGGACGGGGGATTGTCGGGGCACCAGATCCGACCAGCGGAGGTCGCGGCCGGGGCGGAGCTGGGCGCCGTGCCCGATGTGCTCGACGACGAGGACTTTCTCGACGGTGATGCAGCCTTCGCTATCGGTCGTATCCAGTGCGCGATCGACGTTGGCCCACAGCGGGATGACTTTACCGCGGCGCCAGCCCCCGTCGGCGGTGACAATCAGCTTGCAGCCGGCGTCGCGGACGCGGTCGCGGATGGCCTCGGCGGAGAAGCCGCCGAAGATGACCGAGTGGGTGGCGCCGATGCGGGCGCAGGCGAGCAGAATGATGCTGAGCTCGGGGATCATGGGTAGATAGACAGCCACCCGATCGCCGCTCATGACGCCGAGGGCCGCGAGCGCGTTGGCGGCGCGGCAGACCTCGGCGTGGAGCTGGCGGTAAGTGTAGACGCGGCGGCTCTTGCCGTCGCTGGAGTCGGTCGGCTCGCCAATCCAGACCAGGGCTGGCTTATCGCCGCGCGTGGCCAGATGACGGTCGAGACAGTTGGCGGCGAGGTTGAGCTCGCCACCAACGAAAAATCGGACCAAGGGCGAGTCCTTCTCGAAGAAGGTGTGCCACGGCTTCATCCAATCGAGGCGGCGGGCCTCGGCGGTCCAGAAGCCTTCTGGGTCTTTCTGTGCGCGAGCGCACAGCGCCTGATGCTCGGCCAGCGAACGCACCTCGGCGCCAGCGACGAAGGCGGGCGGCGATTCGAATACCCGCCGCTCGTGTAGCAACGAATGGATTGCCTCGCCACCTGGCGACACGGACGACGGTGGTTTTTGGGATGAGCTGGACATGAAGCTACATGTTGTCGGCCCGGCGCGCCGCAGAGTCAACCCAGCGCCGATACGATTGACCTCAGCCGGGGCCCGGCCTACCATGCGCCGATTCTGACGTCGATTTGGCGTCGAACTACAGAAGCAAGGACCCATGACAAACCTCACCCTATCGCTGCGAACCGCGCTCCTGGTTGCCTCTGTCGTGACCGCGCCGTGGCTTTCGGGATGTGGTCGCACGCCGGCCGGCCCGACCTGTGTCACGTCGACCGATTGCGATGGGACCACCAGCTGCGATGTGCTGACCGGTCAGTGCTCGATGGGCTGTGGGACGTGCCCGATCGACACCATCTGCGCCGACGGACAGTGCCATGCGGTGACTGGCGGCTGTGACAAGGGTGCCGCTTGCCCGACTGGCTCGGTCTGCATCAACAATCAATGTCTTGCGTCGGGTTGCACGCCGGCGTGTGCGGGCGGATCGGTCTGCGTCAACAACGTGTGCGTGACCAGCATGCCGCCACCTCCTCCGTGTGGTGGCGATTGTCCAGTTGGCACCGCCTGCGACGGGACCAGCTGCGTGCCGACCACTCCCCCGCCGCCGGCTGGTTGTGGAACCGGCGCGGCCTGCCCGTCGCCGCTGGTTTGTACCAATGGTCAATGCTGCCTGGGTGGCGCCTTGTGCATCCCGCCGCCAGCGACGTGCGGCAACGACGGCCTGTGCCCACCGACGTTCACCTGCCTTGCTGACCTCGTCTGCTGCGGTCAGGGCCAGCTGGCATCGATCTGCCTGCCCAAGTTCACGAGCTGCCAGGGCGGCATGATGTGTCCTGGTCAGACCGATCAGTGCTTGTTCGGCTTTTGCATTCCGCAGTCGCTGTTGAGCCTGCTTGGCGGGCTTTTGGGCGGCGGCGGTGGCGGCGGTGGCATCGGGATGATGTGCCAGTCGTCGACCGATTGCCCGGCCAATCTGCAGTGCTTGTTTGGTCTTTGTATCCCTGGTTTCGGTGGCGGTGGCGGGCCCGGCGGTGGTGGGGGTGGACCGGGTGGTGGGGGTGGTGGGCCGGGTGGCCCAGGTCCGGGCGCCATGGAGCTGCAGTCTCCGTTGCAACTGCAGCACTTCGTGTTGCCGACCGAACAGCTTGGCCCGACGAGCTCGGGCTGCATCACCTCGCAACAGTGCCCGTCGGGCACGCAGTGCGCACTTGGTTATTGCCTTCCTTCCAGCCCATAGCCAGCGAGAGAACGAATGACACGACCGGCCAGCCTGCTTCGCTTCTCCCTTCAAAGCCTTCTTGCGGTCGTCTTCGCGGTTATCGCGAGCAGGCCCGCCTTTGCTCAGCCCGTCGACGATCCCGGCATGGAGCCCACGCCGAAGCCGGTCACGCCGACCCCGAAGCCGGTCACGCCGCCGCTAGTGATCAAGCCCACCCCTACGGTCAAGACCTCGACGGTGGTGGCTTCGCCGCCGATGTTTGCCCCCAAAGCGCCGCCGCCTGAGTTCAAAGAGACGGTCGACGTCAAGACCACCTGGGTCGACGCCACCACCTCCGCCATTCCCGAGACGGACAACGAGTTCACAGAGCGCCTGGCTGCGCCGACGCTGGGCGGCTCGGTTGGCCTCTTCCGCGTCAAGACCGCCGAGCAGCAGCGGACGCACAGCTTTCGCATCGGTCTCCACATCGGCGGCTTTCAGCAGGACAACTTCCTCATCGCCGGCGCCAACGGCCAAAAAGGCGACACCAACGGCCGCGTGCAGGGTGACCTCACCGTCGGCTACACGCCGTGGAAATACATCGAGCTCTACCTCGGCATCTTCAACAGCTCCAACCGCAACCAGCGCACCGATTCGGCCCGCACCGACCCCGAGGTCATTCTGTCGCTCGGCGATCTAGCGCTCGGTATCAAGGGCCGCTACACGGTGGCCAAGTTCATCGACATCGCCCTCAACCTCGACGTGCGTTTCCTGAACTCGGTGTCGGGTATCAGCTTCGACGGCAAGTCGACCAACTTTGCCATCGACGCCATCGCCACCTTCGACCTGCGTCGCAACCAGCTCACTCGCAAGGTGCCGCTGCGCTTCCACGTCAACTTTGGCTTCCTGCTCGACAACTCGCTGTCGTTGTTGCCGCCTGGCCAGTGCGCGTTCTCGACGAAGACCGACTCGTGCATCGCCTCCCGCGTGGTCGAGACCTTCGCCTACGGCATCGGCACCAACCGGCTGCGCATCGCCGGCGCCGTCGAAGCGCCCATCGTGGTCAAGCATGTCGGCATCGATATTTTCCTCGAGTACATCGCCAACATCTCCGTCGGTGGCGGTGACCAGGTGGTCCTCAACGCGCTCAAGAACGACACCTCGGTCTCGAAGGCACGCCTCACCAATCCGGCGCAACAGTGGATGACCATCGGCTTGCGCATTCGTCCGGTTTCGGGGCTCGTCCTCGATGCCGGCGTCGACATTGGCCTGCAGAGCCCTGGCTTCCAGTACGGACCGCCGGTCACGCCATGGAACGTCATCGCCGGTGCTGCCTTCGCCTACGACACCATCAACAAGGCCGGCAAGACCAAGATCATCGAGAAGACCGTCACCCGCGAGATCTCGCGCGGCGCCACCGTCGGTAAGCTGCGTGGCGTGGTCAAGGATGCGGTCAGCAAGAAGCCGCTCGGCAATGCCACCATCAAGTACCTCAACCGCATGGAATCGTCGCAGCTCAGCGGCGACGACGGCTTCTTCGTCTCGTACGGCTTCGTGCCCGGCCCGGTGCAGCTCGAGGTCTCGCGTGAGGACTACGAGTCGATCAAGGTCGAGACCAGCGCCATCGCCAACGGCGAGACGCCCGTCGAGGTCTTGTTGACGCCGAAGCCCCCGCAGTCGGGCATCCTGCGCGTCCGCGTGGTCGACGGTACCAATGCGCCCATCCGCGCCACCGTGCACATCCAGAGCTCCACTGGCGCCATCGTCGATGCGGACGCCGCACCGGAGGGCCCAGGCAACTTCACCGCCAAGCTCGCTGGTGGCGACTACCTCATCGACATCGTCGCTGACGACTACCTGGCCAAGCAGCGGCAGATCAAGATCGAGGCCGGCCAGCCACAGTCGCTCGACGTGACGCTGACCAAGAAGCCGTCCACGTCGCACGTCGCGCTCGGTAAGGGCGAGATCGTGGTCAAGGGCGTGGTCCACTTTGGCACCAACGACGCCGTGATCAAGCTCGACGGCCAGCAGCTTCTCGACGAAGTGGCCGACATCATCATCCGCAATCCGCAGCTCAAGAAGATCCGCATCGAGGGTCACACCGACAACCGCGGTGTGGCGCAGAAGAACCTCGAGCTGTCCAAGGCGCGGGCGGCGTCGACCATGGCCTACCTCATCAAGCAGGGCGTCGATCCGCTGCGGCTCGACAGCGAAGGCTATGGCGCGTCGCAGCCGTTGGTGCCGAACCTGACCCCGGCCAATCGCGCCAAGAACCGCCGCGTGGCGTTCAAGATCGTGGAGTAAGCACATGTCCGTGACGCCTCCGATGCAGTACACACCGGGCGAGTCAGGTCAGGCCTTGCCCGACGACGCGTTTTTGCAGCGGGGGCGTCAGCTCACGTTCATCATTCTCGGCGGCATGCTGGGAGCCGATTTCTTGGCCATCCTGGCGGTCGTGGTGTTGATGGGCGGAGTCGGCGCGTTCAGCGGCATCATCCGCTTGGCCATTGCCTCGGGTCTCGCCTATGCCACCTGGCGCGGCAACGACGTGGCCAAGTGGATCCTGGTCGTCCTCGGCTTCATCGGCGGCTTGCTGTCGGTATTCGCCGGGTTCGGGCTGCTGTTTTTTTCGCCCGTGCTGGGACTCACCAGCCTGCTCGTCGCTGGAGCGCACATTGCCGGTGGTGTCATGCTGCTCGTGTCCGGCCCCGTGAAGGCGTACCTCCAGTACCAGCGCAACACGATGCTGTAGGTTCAAGAAAATCCGGGATCGGCCGAGTCTAAGCTGGGTCCAACGTGTCCAACTCCACCGTGCAGTTCAAGCCTGGTACGAGTGCCTTTCATATCAAAGGCAACTCTTACCGTGGCTACTTCAAATTTTTCGCGTCTATTTGCACGGCAAAATTGGTCGATCAGCTACCGACCGAAGACCTGCGGATTTTTGCCTCTCAACAATTCTTGCCATCGAGCTGGTACGACTTTTTTCCATACGTCGCGATCTGTCGGGCCGCGGCACGCACGACGCATGAGGGGTATGCGGAGCACATTCAGCGCGCGACCCGTTGGCAATTCAAGAACGACCTCAACGGAATCTACCGCGCCATCCTCAGCGTCGCGGGCCCACGGTTCGTCGCAGGCCGAGTGGTCCAGATGACGTCGAGCTACTTTGATTTCGGCCACGCGCAACCGCTACACAGCGATGCCAATAGCTTCGAGGCTGCCCGCTTCGGAATGCCGCACAATATGGTGGAATGGTATACGCACGTTTCGAACGCGTACCTCGAAGAGGCGGTGGGCGCAGCGGGTGGCAAGAATCCCAAGTCGGAAGTCACCGGCGTCGACGATGAAGGCGAATCACACGGTGTGGCAATCAAGACCGTGCGTTTCAAGGTGCGGTGGGAATAGCCACTCGAGACATCGCTCGAGCGCGTACTTTGCGCCCCGAGGCGTCACGGCTGTACGGCCAGCTGGGCGAAATCAAACGGGGGTTTCAGGTCTGCCACGCTACCTTTGGCCAGGCGGAGGAAGACTGGCGTGGGCGTGCCGAAGGCGGCTGCGGTCGAGATGCCGAAGTCGAGGCCGAGTGGCTGAGCGCCGTTGGGGGTGACGCGAAGGACTGCAGTCACCAGCCATTGGGCGTCGGGGGTGACGTCGAGGGCGCTCGGGATTTCGCGCAGCGGGAACAGCGGGCCGCCAGAGCCGTCGAGGGCGGCGCGCACGACCATGCCTGGCTGAGGCGGGTGCCACAACTTGGCGACCTCGAGCGGCTGGCCGGCGACTTTGTCGAGGCGGAAGAGCTGATCGTTGACTGCGGTCACGAAGACCGCGGCTTTTTCTGGCGGTGTGCGGATGGTCGTGCCCGAAGCCAGCGGCTGTCCGCGCGCGATGGCCAGACGCAGAGGGGCGCCAGCGCCGAGGACCACTTGCGTGCGCCAGACCGACAGCTTGGTGTCGTCGCCTTCGCCGCCACGTACACCGAGACGCACCGCGCACAGCCGCATGGGCTCGACGGCGGGATGGCTCTTGAGGCTGGTGCCCGACACCACCCAGATGGTCTCGCCGTCGACGGACCAGGCGAGGTCGCGCACCAAAGGCATGCGGGCCTCGGGCAAGAGCGGCAGGCTGGCTTTCGCCTTGGGCGTGGCCGGATGCTCGATGTCGAGAATTTCTAGACGATTGCCGTCGGGCACCAACGCGGCCAGCGACTTGCCGTCGGGCGAGAGCGCGTAGGCGACCGCGCCGGCGAGCTCGTGCGGCAGGTTGACCGGCACGTAGGGCGACGGGTGGAGCGCGTTTTTGACCAGCAGGAAGGTGGCCTGGCCGGCGCCGACAGCGACGAGAGTCGTGGCGCGATCGGAGGCGGCCAGGCGACTCGCTTCCTGGCGCAGCGCCACTTCACCGACGATACGCGGCGCCGGGATGGCCGTCAGATCGACGACCACCAGGCGATTCTTGGCCAGCACATAGGCCACATGACCGTCGGGATGCAGGCGCACGTCGCGCGCGCCGGGGATGGACAAAGGCGGCACCGGCGCACCCAGGCCCGTCTTGGAGATCTCGACGATGTGCAACACCTCGTGATGCAGGACGACCACCAGCCGATGGACGACGAGCTGCGCCGTGGAGCGGCCGCTCGGGTGCGAGACCACGACGTCGACGGTGCCGGTGGGGACGCCTTTGGGCATCCGGATGATGACCCCGCCGCCGTCGGTGCGGGCGACGATCGACGCGCCACGCCCACCCACGGTGACGGTCGGCAAGCGGCCGAGGTTGCGACCTTCGATGAGGACCAGCTCGCCCGGTAAGGCGACGCCGTCGCCGGTGCCGATCCAGGCGCCGTTGTCGGGTAGTCGCGGCGTGCCGATGTCACGGACGCGGCTGATGTGCGGCGCAGACGAGCCTGGATCGACCTCGCGATCGTCGACAATGACCGGCCACAGGCCGCCGCAACCCGACAAGCACGCAGCGCAGATCCAAAATCGAAGCATATGTCGACCGCCCCCGACGACCAAGAGTCCTATCTCTCAGAAGATACGAGCGAATCCGTACGGCAGGTAACTTTTCGTCGGACCGGTGTTACGCCAGATGGCGCTGGTCGTTGAGGGCAAAGATGGTCCAGAGATTGGGCGTGGCAAAACGCAGTCGATGGATGCCGCAGTTGTCGGTGCGGAAGAACAGCCGTGGCAGATGCGCGAGGTCGGCACCGACGACGTGATAGAGCAAGAGCGACAGTGTCATGGCGTGCGAGACCACCACGATGCGGTGGCCGGCATGCTTCTCGGCCAGCGACTCCAGCACCGGCACGGACCGCGCGGCGCACTCCGCCTGCGTCTCGCCCCCGGGTGGACGCGCACCGGCCTCGCGGCGCATCATAGAGGCGTATTCCGTCGGAAACCTGAGCTCAGCCTCGGCAAAAGTGAGCCCGGTCATGTGCCCGACCGAACGCTCACGCAGACCGGGCATCGACGAGATCGAAAGGTCGAGACGCTCAGCCAGCGGCGTGGCCGTCTGTTGCGCGCGCAACAGATCGCTGGCGTAAACCGCATGGATCGCGCCCTCGTCGGCGATCGCGGCCAATTTTTGCGCCTGGACCCGGCCGAGCGCGGTCAGCGGCGTGGGACCGTGGCCGCCAAAGCGACCACCTTCGTTGCCCTCGCTCTGGCCGTGCCGGACCAGGAAGATCTCAGCGTGCATGCTCTGACTACGACGGCCCTTCGGTCAGGCGAAAGTTGGTCATGACGTTGGGTACCATCGAGAACTCGTCGTGGTGCTCGAGGACGCGGCCCTTGTCGTCGAAGATGTCGACGCGGGACATGACCACCACCTGGACCGGGCCGGTGGCCGGCTTGGTGGTGGCGATATAGCCGACGATGCGTGCGCCGGTATCGAAGTCGAAGGTTACGCGGTGGGACACCAGCTCCCGAAGCTTGTCGTAGCTCGCCATGCGGGCTGTATAACATGGTCAGCGGGTGTTGCGCTCCAGCATCCAATCCCGGAGACGTTGCGAAAGCCCGGCCGCGGCTAGCAGGCCCGCGCCGGCAGCGACGGTGGCCAGGAGCAGGCCGGCTGGGCCGTCAGTGCGGGTGGCCAAGAGGATCCCGAGAATGAGCGACAGGACCAGGCCCAGCAAAAAGACGCCCGACTGGGCCAGCAGCGAGAGGATCTCGGTCTTGTAGTAGTTGCCGGGGGCGGCTTCGGGCGGCGTGTAGGGCTGAGGGGTCTTTGATTGGGCGGACATCACAGCACTTTGTCCAGATTGACGACCATCTTGGCGCTCGGGGGCGTGAACGGCTCGGAGCTGCCGATGACGTCGCCTGGGTTCTTGCTCATGGCATCGCCGTCTTTGTCGACGCGGGCGGAGACGGTGACTTTGCCGTCGAGCTTGGTGCCGGCGACCATCGCGTCGCGGCTGTCGATGGAGAACACCAGCGGCCAGGCCCCCGACGTCAGCTTGCGGACGGCCAGCGGCGGCCCTGGCTGACCCGCGGTGCGGACCATGAGAAAGATGGTGTCTCCCGGCGTGACCTTGTCCTTGAGGGCCGGCGCGAGGCGCAGCTCGCCGGCGATGACGCTCTTGGGATCGAACGGAATGTCGGCGGGCGTGGTGGGCTCGACGGCGGGATGCGACGGCGGCATGGCCTCTCCATGCATCGGCATCTGCATGCCTTGCGTCGGCGGATGCACTGGGTGCTCACCGACGGGAGCCGCCTTCGCCGTGGGATCGAGCGGCGGCAGGCCCACCGGTGTTGGTGCGGGCGCAGCAGGACGCGTTTCGCACGCTGGGAAGAGGCCCAGCGCGCCAACCAGGCCCGCTGCGACGGTCCACGGGACTCGACGCCGGTTTCGCATGCGCGTACCTTAGCACCCGTGTCCGGCAACGTCCACGAGGCCACGGTCCTCGCCATCACCCCGCTCGCCCGCGGCGTGGTGGAATGGCGCTTTTCGTTGCCAGCGCCGCTGCACTTCCAGCCCGGCCAGTTCATCTCGGTGCGCGTCGGCGACGACAGCGACGGCAATGCAATCTTGCGCAGCTACTCCATCGCCTCGTCGCCCGACCGCAGCGAGATCGCCATCATTCTCAAGCTGGTCGAGGGGGGTGTCGGCTCGGCCTGGTTCTCCGCGCTCGCGATCGGTGAACGGGTGCGCTTCACCGGGCCCATGGGTTTCTTCGTGCTCGAGCTCTCTCATCCCGGCGACCTGGTGTTCGCCGCGACCGGAGTGGGGATCACGCCGGTGCTGCCGATGCTGGAGGCGGCCTTGGCCCGTACCGAGACCGGGCGAATTTATTTACTCTGGGGCAACCGCGACGAAGCCGACTTTTTTTGGCGTCGAGAGCTTGCGGAATTGGCGCATCCGCGGCTGCAGATCCGGACGTTCGTATCGGGCAGAGAAAATCCGGCACAGCGTGAGGCAGGGCGCATCGTTCAGCCGCTGCTGACGCTCGTGCCCGTGCTCCAGCGCCCGACCTTTTATCTGGTCGGCAACGGCGCGATGATCAAAGACGCCAAGACGTCCCTCGTCGCTGCCGGCATGGATCGACGCCGCCAGATCCGCGTCGAAGCCTTCTTCGACTCCTGATGGCGGGCACCGCACCAACTCAGCCTCCGCGGCCAGCCGGCCTCGAGGCGCTGCTCCTCGGGACGCTGGGCACCCTTCTCTACCTGCTGACCGCGCCGTCGATGGTCAACTCGGACGGGCTCGGGTACCTGAAGCTCTTGCCGCACAACTTCGCCGCCGGCCATCTCCTGTACATGCCGCTCTTGCGGGCGACCACCCAGCTCGTCGGAGATGGCCTGAGAGCCGGACGTCTGCTCAACGCGCTGCTCGGCGGCACCGGGCTCGTTCTCACCTATGGTCTGGCGCGACGCGTGCTGCGCCTCTTGCCGCTTGGCCGGCCGTTCACCGACGAGGACGTGCGATTTGCGGCGATTGCAGCCACGGTTTTATTGGGGCTTTCGTACGGCTATTGGGTCGAGAGCGCCGATGTGGAGGCCTATTCGGCGGCTCTGGTGGCGATGCTGGCCACGCTGCGTCTGTTGTCGGCGTGGATGGCGCGACCGACGGTGGCGCGGGCAGCGGCGGTCGGCGTGCTGCTCGGCCTGTCGGTGCTGTGTCATCTGACCCATGTGATGCTGGCGGTGCCGTGCGCAATCATCATGGCCAGCACCAGCGATCGCAACCGAGGCCGCTGGCACGCGGTCCTCGCGCTCGGGCTCGGTGGTGTGATCGCGCTGTCGGCCTATCTGTACGCCGCCATCATCGTGCGCGGTCAGGACCTGGCCGGTGCCTTGCGCTGGGTCGCCACCGCGGCACACGGCTTCCGCGACGGCGCCGGCATCTGGCGACTGGGCGACGCGGTGGCCGGGCTCAGCAAAGCCCTCGTCTACTCGCCCTATTTGTACGAGGGCGACGGGCCACGCATGATGACCCTGTTCTTGTGCGGCTTTCTGCCTCTCGTGTGGACGCTGCGCCTCGTGTGGCGGGAGCGCGGCTCGTTCACGACGGAGGTACGGCGAGCGGCGCTGGCGTGGGTGGTGCCATATGGCCTCGTGGGCCTGTTGTTCTTCGGCTCCGACGTGGAGCGCTGGGTGTTCGTGCTGCCAGCCCTGTGCGTCGCGACCGGTGCCGTGCTGGCGCGCCGCCCGCGCCGCCGCACGCTTCTTGTCGTCGCTGCGGGGTATCTGCTGCTGCTCAACTGGCTGACGGCGATCGGCCCGATGCATCGCGACACCCGCGTCAAGGTCCGTGCGGTGGCCGCGGCGCAAGCGACCCAGCCCGGCGATCTCCTGGTGTTCCCGGGTCATTCCTGGGACGAATATGTCCCGCTCTATGCGCGCGGTCGTGTCGAGCCGTTTCCGCTGGCTTACTACGTCGCGCGCGACGGTGAAAAGGCCGCGCTCGACCATCTCGAAGCAGATGCTCGGCGGGTCATCGCCGCGGGTGGACGGCTGGTGTCGCTGCGGCTCTTCGGCGACTTCGACGGCGACGCACGCGGCTTCGAAGAAATGCAGCTCCTCGGCGTGGGACGCAAGGAGCTCGAGGCGGACCTCAGCGCGCGCTTCGAGATCTCGCCGCTGGACCCTGGCAGTGGCGCAGTGCGGTTGGTGCCGCGCGCCGGGCATGGTACGAAGCCGCCATGACCGACTATGTCGTCGATCTCGCTGGCCGTCACGCCCACCTCTATGCCGTCGAGGGCGTCTTTGCCGTCGCTGCTGGCGCCACGCACCTCGAGCTGCACCTGCCGGTGTGGACGCCCGGCTCCTATCTCATCCGAGAGTACGAGCGTCATATCCAGGAGCTGTGCGCCCACGGTGTCGTCGGTGGTAACGCGCTGGTGGTCGACAAGACCGACAAGGCCACCTGGCGCATCGCCGTCGCTGGCCAGACCTCGGTCCGCGTCCGCTGGCGGGTCTACGCCTGGGATCTCACCGTGCGTGCCGCGCATCTCGACGACACCCATGCCTTCTGGAACGGCGCCTGTCTCTTTCTGTATGCCGACCATCTGAAGAGCAAGCCACACCGGGTCAAGGTCAAGGCGCCGTCGACCTTCCGCGTGACCACGTCGCTCGACCTCGACACCGACGGCGCGTACGTCGCGGCCGACTACGACGAGCTGGTCGACTCGCCGTTCGAAGTCGGCACACACGAGCTGGTGGAATTCGAGGTCCGTCACAAGCCGCATCGGCTGGCCATCTGGGGCCAGGTGCCGACGCCGCGGCCGGAGCTGGTGGGCGACATCGTCAAAGTGGTGGAGACCGCCAGCGCCATCTTCGACGGTGAGCTGCCCTACGCGCACTACACGTTCCTGCTCTTGTCGTCGCCGGGCCAGTATGGCGGGCTCGAGCATCTGCGCAGCTGCACCCTGCTCACCTCGCCGTTCACCTTCCGGCCGCGCGCCAAGTACGAAGAATTCCTCGAGCTCGTCTCGCACGAATTCTTTCATCTGTGGAACGTCAAGCGCATCCGCCCGTTTGTGCTCGGGCCGTTCGACTATCAGCGAGAGGCCTACACCCGCTCTTTGTGGGTCATGGAAGGCATCACCAGCTACTATGATCGACACATTTTGGTGCGGGCGGGCTTGCAGCAGCCAGGCCGCTATCTGGAGAAGCTGGCCGAAGAGCTGGCCAAGATCGGCGCCCTGCCAGGACGGTTTCGGCAGAGCCTGGAAGAGTCGAGCTTCGACGCCTGGATCAAGCTCTATCGGCCCGACGAGCACACCGGTAACTCGACCATCTCGTATTATCTCAAAGGCGGCGTGGTCGCCCTGCTCCTCGATCTCGACATCCGTGCCCGCAGCGACGGTGCGCGCTCGCTCGATGACGTCATGCGAGCGCTCTATGCGCGCTGCCAAGCCACCAAGGCCGGCTTTGCCGACAACGACGTGCAGACGTTGATGGAGGAAGCGACCGGCCTTTCGCTGCAAGACTTCTTCGACAAGCTCATCCGCGGGCGCGGCGACATCGACCCCGCGCCATATCTGCGTTCGGTGGGCCTGCAGGCGCGCCCTGAAGAATCCAGCGACGAGCCGCGCGGCTTTCTGGGTGCCACGCTCAAGGAGTCGGGCGATGCGGTGCGCGTGGTCTCGGTCCTCGAAGAAGGGCCAGCGACGGTGGCCGGGCTCTATGCCGGTGACGACATCGTCGCGCTCGACGGCTTTCGCGTGTCGCATACCACACTCAAAGAGCGCCTGAGCCTGTTGCGCCCGGGCGACGTCGCCCGCCTGACCCTGTTCCGCCGCGACGAGCTACGGCACGTGGCCGTCCCGCTCGGCCAGGCCCCCAACGATAGCTGTGAAATCGTGCCGGTCACCGACTCCACAGAAGCCGAACGCGCCGCCTACCAACGCTGGCTAGGCGCAGCCTGGACCCCGGCCCACGAATAGCGCGCGTTGCTTGATCAGGGCTGCGGCGTCATGCGAGGCGCTTCCTTTTTCACAGGAGGTGGGAGTTTGGGAGCCGGAATGACGATGGGTAAGATCGGATCAGAATCGACCAATCCCGTCGGAGAGCCCTGTTTTGAAATCATTTCCTTCTGTCCTCCTTTGCTCCCACCTCCTGTAAAAATGGAAGCAGATGCGCTACCACAGGCGCACGCATCGAGCACGAGGTGACGCGCTTTACGGCGCGTTGAGGCTGCAGCAGCGGAAGCCGACGTCGGCGTTCGCGAAGCCGGTCTTGGCGATGACGAAGTCGAACTCGCACGAGGTGCCGTCGGGCGGGGTGCCGTCGGAGGGTGAGGTGTAAGCGCCGCCGCGCAGCTTGTAGTAGGTGACGGCGGGGGTGCCGGCGGTGACGGTCGTCGAGGTCCACTCCATGAGATTGCCGCTCATGTCGTAGAGATTGCCGGGCGAGGCGCCACCGACGGGGACGAAGCATTTCTTGGCCTGGCCGTTATCGGTGCCCGTCGGCCAGGGCTTGCCGAGCGGGTTGTTGGCGTCGTTGCAGACCAGGCTGGCGTAGGCGGTGTTGCCGGTATTGAAGGAGTACGAGTTGGCGACGGCCGTGCCGCCTTCGCAAGCCAGCGTCCAGGCCGGTGCCGAACATAGCGTCATCGAGGCGCCAGCCGAGTCCTTGACCGCGTTGCACGCCGCCTCCGCTTGATCGCGGGTGACGTTGGACCACGGTTGCACACCGGGCTTGGCGCAGGCGCGGGTCGAGTTGCCGCCTTGCGAGGTGCCGCTGCTGTCGACGCGGGAGGCTTCGTACGCATAGACGTAGACGCCGTTCACGAGGACCATCGGATCGCGATAGCCGTTGAAGACTGGCCCGTTGGTTCGCTCGTCGGTGAGGCCGTCGCAGTCGTTGTCTTTGCCGTCGCACAGCTCGGGACCGGCGGCGGCGTTGTTGGCGACAACGCTGGCGTTGGCTCCATCGCGGCAACTGGCGCTCGCCTTGCTGGGATCGCACTTGATGGTGCCGTTCGACTGGCACACCCCGACACCGACGGCGCAGCTATTGGTCAGCGTCGGGTAGCCGTCTTTGTCGACGGTGCCGTTGCAGTTGCCGTCGAAGGCGTCGCACAAGGCCTCCACGGTCGCGAGCGGCGGCGGGATGCACAGGCCAGCCTGGGTGTCGCAGGCGCCAGTGCCGCAGTTGCCGTCGACGGTACAGGTGCAGCGACCGGTGGCGAGATTGCAGTTGCCGGTGGTGCAATCTCCATTCACCGTGCAACGGCCCTTGCCGGCGACGACTTCGATATTCGGCACCTTGTTGTAGTTACAACGCCAGCCCGACGCGCCGGTACACACCACCGGCACCGTTTGACCGTTGCACACACCCTGCGTCGCGCAGAAGCTGGCCGGCGCAGTCAGGCCGTCGTCGGCGCAGCCGTTGCAGTCGTTGTCTTTGCCGTCGCAGACCTCGGTCGGCACCGGCGGATTGACCGGGCAGGTGTAGTAGCAGCCGACGCCGGTCGGTCCGTCTTTGGGTCCAGGCGCGGGCACGCCGCAGCCGTTCTGCGTCGCGTAGTTGAAGCCGGCATTGCAGGCCACGACGTAACACGCGCCTTTGACGCCGGTGAGCTTGCAGCCGTTGACCGCGTGGGCGAGGCCGCACGTCGACGCGCAGGCGCCACAGTTGGCGGTGTCTTTGTCGTAGTTGGGCGCGGTGCCGGTATACGTCGCCGTGAACGGATCGTCGATGTTGCCGTCGCAGTCGTTGTCCTTGCCGTCGCAGGACTCGACCACTGGGCCCACCGAGCCAATGCAGCCTTTGACGCCCGCGGTGCACTGGGTCAGGCCTGTCTTGCATTCGCCTTTGCAGTTGGCAACCAGGCCGCCGGGGCATTTTTCGCCGCAAGCGCCGCCGATGTTCTCCGCTGCGGCAAACGGTGGGTTATCGGCCAAGAAGTCGCAATTGTCGTCGCTGCCGTTGCAGAGCTCTTGCGGGAAGGTGCAGCTGACCTTGTCGCAGTCATCCGAGCCAGTCGTCACCGTGCTGGTCGGGACCGGGCACTGATATTCGCAGCCAGTGGTGTCGAGCGCGCCGGCCGACGGGTCGTGTCGGAAGGTCTTCACGCCCGGCTCGTTGATGCAGTGATCGACCTTGCACACGCCCACGCCTGTCCCGCCCGCAGCGCACTTGGTCACGGAGTTGGGCAGGTTGCAGCCGAAGCCGCAGGCGCCGCAGTTGGCGACGTCTTTGTCGTAGTTGGGCGCAGCGGCCGGCGACGACGAGGCCCAGGTGGTGGTGAACGGATCGTCGATCTTGCCGTTGCAGTCGTTGTCTTTGCCGTCACAGATCTCGGTCGGATCGTTGGTCGGCGAGCACTGATAGCTGCATGCCGGATCGGACGGGTCGAGGTTGACGAAGCCGGGCTGGCAGGTGGTGGGCACGCAGTGAGGCGCGCCGGCATCGCCGCCGGAGACGCAGGCGCCGAAGCGCTTGACGCTGTTGAAGTTGCACACCACGCCGCAGGCGCCGCAGTTGTTGGGATCCATGGCCAGGCGACTCTGATCGACGTCATCGATGGTGCCGTTGCAGTCGTTGTCGATGCCGTCGCATTTCTCGACGCCCGCGTTGGTCGGCACGCAGCCACCATCGGGCAAGGGACCACTCATGTCGACGCCGGTGAGGTCGTCGGTCCCGACCAGATCGGGCTGGTTCTGCGGCAGAAGATCGGCCGTGAAACCATCCTGGCAGGTGAGGCAGTAGGGGTCGGACTTGCACCCCGTGCTGCCGAGGGAGGCAATCAACGTGACCAACGTGCCCACCGTGGTCAATAAGCCCTGGCGCATCAACGCATTCCTTTCGCACGCGCCCGACGAACGAGCGCAAAAGCCAAGAGCAAGAGTCCGAACCACAGGCCGCCCGCAGAGCCGGCTCGGCCACCCATCACCACATCACACGCGACGCCACCACCGCCCGCTGGCACGATCTGATCAGCAGGCCCAGCCGTCGGCACCGCACAGCGCGCATCGCACGCCGACGTCAGCTCGCACAGGCTGCCCACCGGACATTCCAGCGACGAGCATGGGTCGGTGACGCACTGGCCGCCGCAGCAGGCTTGCTTGGTCGCGCAACCGGCCGCGCACAGGTTCTCGACGCAGCTTCCAACGCCTGCCGAGACCGCGCAGACCTGGCCCACCGGGCAATGCACCTTGGCGCAGGGATCGCTCACACAGTTGCCAGCGACGCATTCGTCACCTGGCGGGCAGATCCCGGCACACACGGCCACGCACTCGCCGCCGACGCAGTACTGGTCGGTCGCGCAGGTGAGCGCTTTGCACGGATCGGGCTGGCAGGTCGGCGGTGTCCCGGTGCAGACATCGCCCTCGTTGGGGCAGCCCTGCGTGCGGCAAGAGGCGTCGACGCAGAGACCGGTCTGGCACTTGAACCCCGTCGGGCAGGAGACGCCCATGCAGGGGTCGGTGCAGGTCGCGTCGCCCGCATTGTCGACCTTGCAGATCTCGCCCGGGTTGCACACGATCTTGGTGCACGCATCCGGCACGCAGAGCCCGGTCACGCACACGAAGCCGCCTGGGCAGGGGAACTCGCCGGCGGCGCACTGCGACAGACAGTTGCCCTGGAAGCATTGGAAGCCGGTCGGGCAATTGCCGTTGGTGTTGGTGTTGCCGGTGCAGTCGCGGGCAATGCCGTCGCACAGGTTCGGCTGCGGGCCGACACGGCCCTGACAGACCACGGCACCGCTGACGCAGACGGTGGTCCCCGGATCGCAGGGGGGCGCCGGGCCGCTCGACGGGAAGGGATGCGTGGCATCGACCGGCATGAGCGCCGCACAGGGCGCCCCGCCAGCCACGCCGAGGCGGGGATCGTTCAAGTTGTCGTCGATGGTGCCGTTGCAGTCGTCGTCTTTGAGGTTACACACCTCGGGCGACGGGCCGATGTCCTGGGTACAAGTCAGGCCGTTGGGGCCGGGGCCCGGCGTTGCGCCACAGACATATTTGGCCGTGCATTCGCCTTTGGTGATGACGCCGGCGGTGCTGCACGGTGCGCCTTTGCCGACCACGTCGTCGACGGTGCCGTTGCAGTCGTTGTCGATGGCGTCGCAGAGCTCGGCGCTCTTGGTGACGGCGCCGACGCAGGTCTGCGCACCGGCGACGCAGGCGTAAGCGCCGAGCTTGCAACGGGTGCCGCCGCCAGTGTTGGTGCAATCGGCATTGTTGCCCGTCGGGCAGCAGGCCTGGCCGACCCAGGGATCGGTGACGCTGTTGTCCTTGAAGGTGTCGCAGTTGTCGTCGATGTTGTTGCACGTCTCGGCTTTGGGGCCACTGGCGCCGACGCAGGCGCCGAACGACGCCGCCACCGCGCAAGGCTTGGGCCCAGGGCAGCCAGCCGAGCCGGGCGCGAGCGGGGTGGCGTTGCACTGCTGCGTGCCACCGACGCAAATCCCGACGCCAGCCGTGCCGGTGGCGAAAGGAAAGCAGGCCTGGCTGGCGCCGTCTTTGTTGCCGTCGCAGTCGTTGTCGAGGCCGTTACAAGCCTGCATGCCAGGGCCGACGCCGCCGAGGCAGGCGAGCTTGTCGCTGTTGGTGTGGGTCGGCTTCTGCGTCACCGGGTCGACGGTGCAGTTGCCGACGCTGGGGCTCGCCTGCTGGCAGCACTGGGTGGTGCCCGGCGAGCAGATGCCGACGTTGGAGCCGCACGCAAAGTTGATGTCGATGAGGTGGTTGTCGGCGACGCCGTCGCAGTCGTCATCGCAGCCGTTGCACGTCTCGGGCTGCGGCACGCCGGTGGTGTTGCAGGCCGGGCATGATCCGGTGCAGCACGATCCAGCGACGAACGGCGTGCAGTCGTCGATGACGCCGTTGCAATCGTCGTCGGTGCCGTTGCAAGTTTCGGCCGTTGCGCACAAGGCCGCGTTGGTGGCGCAGGTACCCGCCGAGCAGACCTGCGACAGCTGATCCGCCGAACAGACATAAGTGCCAGCGGCGAAGCACTTGGTGCCTGGCAATGCGCCGTTGTTGCATGTATTGGCGGCGTGCTTGTTGGTGCAGCTGGCCGTGGTGACGGCCACATCGGGGAACGGCTCGTCGCAGGCGCCGTTGCAGTCGTCGTCGGCGTTGTTGCATTTCTCGACCAACACCGACGAGGCCACGATGTCGGCCAGCGCCGCCTGGATGTCGGCTTGGCTGGAAGCGAAGCGTGCGCCGCCGGTGCCACCGGCGATGGCGGTGTTGTTGAGGTTGGTCTTGTCGGTCGCCGAGGCGATCGAGAGGCCAATCACGTAGACCTTGTTGGGAACGCGCGCCGTGGCGATGGTCTCGTTGACGAACGCACGGGCGCCCGCAGCCGGGCCGTAGGTGAACTCGGGATCGCCGTTGTTGCTGCCCTCGCAGGTGTCGGCGCCGTCGGTGATCTGGACCAACACATACGGCCGGCAGCTGCCCTGCAAGTCGGTGGCGATGGTGTTGCGATACCAGGTGGCGGCGGCTCGGCCAGTGGCGGCGAGTGGCGTGTTGCCGTCTGGGGCGAGCTCGGGATCGACAACGAAGAACGGGCTAATTGCGGCGGTGTAATCCTCGAGACCGTTGACCCACGGCAGCACGCGCAGACTGTTGCCGCCGGCCGGATCCACCTCGAGGACCGCGCCCTTGTTTCCGGGCAGGCAGCCGAGGTTGTACACACAACGTTTGGCCGTGGCGGCGTTGCCGTCGTGATCCTGCACGTGTAGTTGGTGTCGCAATCGGCGTTGACGGTGCACTGGCAGCTCTTGGCACCGACGTTGGGCGTGGCGGTGCAGTTGGCCGGGACGCTCTTGCAGTCGGTGGCCAGATCCCAGCAGGTCTCGACGGTCTTGCAGGCCGCGTTGCCGGCCGCGACGCGATCGGTGTCGGTGCAGCTGGTACCAACGAAGGTACCGGGGATGCTGTAGCGGTTGTTGCAGTTGCGGTTGCTGGTGTTGCCGCCGCCGATGAACGTGCCGAGCCGCGTGTCGCTCATGGCGTAGAGGCCGTCGTGGCACAGGCTGTCCGGCCGCATGCACTTGCCGCCGACGCAGAACTCCTGCGAGCGGCAATCGTTGTCGGTGGCACAAGTGCAGCGACGGGGAGCAGCAGCGGCGCAGGTCTGGCCGCCGGCGCATTGGTTGTTGGCGGTGCAGGCGAAGCCGCCTGTGACCGTGGCCACCGGCGCGCAGTAGCTGCCGGCATAGTGCATGAGGCCCCAGTCGATATCGCCGGAGGCGTTGATGACGTTGGTGACCGCGCCCTTGGCCGCTGCCATGCGGCTGAAGTCGCCCTGGAAGTCATTGGGGTTCGGCGGGCTACACGCCGTCAGCGACACGCCTTCGCCGTAAGCGAAGCCAGGGTTGGAGCTGTACGTGCGAGTAAAGCCGCTGGCGTCTTTGTAGCCGCCATTGGCAAACCCGCCACCGCCGGTGTCGACGGTGTTGGAGTCGATGCGCAAGGTCATCGAACCCGAGGTATCGACCATCAACAACACGCGCGGCTTGATCTGCGCTGAAGCGACACACGTAAACCCGAGCACCAAGCCGACCACGCTCGCCCGGATGAAAGATCGTTCCATTTGTAGTGCTCCCTTAATGACGTTCTACCCGCCGGCGACGAAGCGCCGTGCCCAACAAAGCCATGAGGACTGCCAGCAACCAAACACCGTTCAGATCGCGCCGACCACCCATCACCACGTCGCAGGCAACGCCGCCGCCACCCGCCGGCACGATCTGGTCGACGCCAGCGGTCGACGGCACCACACAGCGCGCGTCACAGGCCGAGGTCAGCTCACACAGACTCGTCCCCGGGCAGGTGATGGCGCTGCACGGATCGGTGAGGCACTGACCGCCACAGCACACCTGCTTGGTGGCGCAGCCGGTCTCGCACAGATTGTCGACGCAGCTCCCGACGCCGGCCGAGACCGCGCAAACCTGGCCCGCAGCGCAGTGCACCTTGGCGCACGGATCGGTCACGCAGTTGCCAGCGACGCACTCATCACCTGGCGGGCAGATGCCAGCGCATACCGGCACGCACTCGCCACCGACGCAATACTGGTCGCCGGAGCAGGTGAGCGCTTTGCAGGGATCCGGCTGGCAGGTCGGCGGCGTCCCGGTGCAGACATCGCCCACATTGGGGCAGCCTTGCGTGCGACAGGACGCGTCGACGCAGAGGCCGGTCTGGCACTTGAATCCGTCGGGGCAGGTGATGCCCATGCACGGGTCGGTGCAGACGGCCATGCCCGCATTGTCGACCTTACAAATCTCGCCGGGGTTGCAGACGATCTTGGTACACGCGTCCGGCACGCACAGGCCCGACACGCACACGAAGCCGCCCGGGCAGGGGAACTCGCCAGCGGCGCATTGCGACAAACAATTGCCCTGGTAGCACTGGAAGCCCGTCGGGCAGTTGCCGTTGGTGTTGCTCATACCGGTGCAGTCGCGGGCGATGCCGTCGCACAGGTTCGGCTGTGGGCCGACGCGACCCTGACACACCACCTGGCCACTGACGCAGGCGGTGATGCCTGGATCGCAGGGCGGGGTCGGGCCGGTGCCGGGGAACGGATGGCTAGCGTCGACGGGCATGAGCGGCGCACAGGGCGATCCACCGACGACGGCGAGGCGCGGATCGTTCAAGTTGTCATCGATGGTGCCGTTGCAATCGTCGTCTTTGAGATTGCACGTCTCGGGCAACGGGCCAATGTCCTGGGTACAGGTGAGGCCGTTGGGGCCGGGGCCGGCGGTTGCGGCACAGACATACTTGGCGGTACATTCACCTTTGGTCACGACAGTGGCGTCGCTACACGGCGCGCCGAGGCCGACCACGTCGTCGACGGTGCCATTGCAATCGTTGTCGATGCCGTCGCACAGCTCGGCGCTCTTGGTGACGGCGCCAACACAGGTCTGCGCGCCAGCGACGCAGGCGTAGGCACCGAGACTGCAGCGGGTGCCGCCGTTGGTGTTGGTGCAATCGGCATTGTTGCCCGTCGGGCAGCAGGCCTGGCCGACCCAGGGGTCGGTGACGCTGTTGTCCTTGAAGGTGTCGCAGTTATCGTCGACGTTGTTGCAGGTCTCGGCCTGCGGGCCGCTGGCGCCGATGCAGGCGCCAAACGACGCCGCCACCGCACAGGGCTTGGGCCCGGGGCAGCCGGCCGAGCCGGGCGCGATCGGTGTGGCATTGCACTGTTGTGAGCCAGCGACGCAGATGCCGACGCCAGCCGTGCCCGTGGCGAACGGGAAGCAGGCCTGGCTGGCGCCGTCCTTCAAGCCGTCGCAGTCGTTGTCGAGACCATTGCACGCTTGGGCCGCGGGCCCCACGCCGCCGAGGCAGGCCAGCTTGTCGTTGTTGGTGTGGGTCGGCTTCTGCGTCACGGGGTCGACTGTACAAGTGCCCACGCCAGGGCTCGCCTCTTGGCAGCACTGGGTGGTGCCCGGTGAGCAAATGCCAACGTTGGAGCCGCAATTGAAGTTGATGTCGATGAGGTGGTTGTCGGCGACGCCGTCGCAGTCGTCGTCGCAGCCGTTGCACGTTTCCGGCTGCGGAATACCGGTCGGGTTGCAGGCCGGACAAGAGCCGGTGCAGCACGATCCGGCCACGAAGGGCGTGCAGTCGTCGATGACGCCGTTGCAATCGTCGTCGGTGCCGTTGCAGGTCTCGGCCGTCGCGCACAAGGCCGGGTTGGTGGCGCAAGTGGCCGCCGAGCAGACCTGCGAGAGCTGATCCGCCGAGCAGACATAGGCACCGGCGGCGAAGCACTTGGTGCCAGGCAATTCCCCGTTGTTGCACGTATTGGCGGCATGCTTGTTGGTGCAACTGGCCGTGGTGACGGCTACATCGGGGAACGGCTCGTCACAGTCGCCGTTGCAGTCGTCGTCGGCGTTGTTGCATTTCTCGATCAACACCGATGAAGCCACGATGTCGGCCAGTGCCGCCTGGATCTCGGCCTGCGTGTTGGCAAATCGGCCAGCCGTGGTGCCGCCTGCCGAGGCGATGGCATTGACGCGCGTCGGTGAGCTGCCGTTGAAGGCGAGGCCGATGACGTACACCTTGTTGAGGTTCTTGGCGCCAGCAGCGGTCGCAGCCACGAACTGACGTGCGGCGGCGACGCCGCCGTTGGGTCCGTCGACGTCACAGGTGTCGTCACCGTCGGTGAGCTGGACGAGGACATACGGCCGGCACAAGATCTGGCTGTCGGTGTTGGCGGCCTTGATGGCGTTGTACCAAGCCGTGGCCGTGCGGGCGGCGCCGGCCAGGGGCGTCGAGCCATTGGCGCGGAGCTCGGGATTGACCGGCACCCCGCCGCCCGCGTTGTTGTAGTTCTCGACGTTGTCGATCCATGGCAACACCTGGGTGTTGGCGAACCCCGCCGCCGATGGATCGACCAAAATGGCGCCGCCTACCGTCGTGCAGCCGGCTGCATAAACGCAGCGACCGGCCTGACAGGCATACGGCCGGTTGGCGCCCAGGCTCACCGTCAAGGGGTCGGCACAGTCGGCGTTGGTGGCACAGGTGCAACTGCTGGCCGTAGAGCCGGCCAACGGCGAGCAGCGCCCAACAGCCGCGCCGCCGCAGTCGGTGTCGCCGTAACAAGCCTGCGGCGTGTTGCACAAGACACACAAGCCACCGATGGTGTCGCAGACCCCGCCGGCGCCACAGTCACCGTTGCCAACACAGGTACAGCGCCCGCTCACGGTGTTGCATACGCCGCTGGTGCACTGGCCGTTGTTGGCGCACTGACCGGTGATGTTGGTGCCACAGCTACCGCCGTACGTGGTGGCCATCGGCCAGTTGCCACACTGGCTGTTGCGACGCTTGGAGGTCACGCTGTAGTTGCTCGAGCACAAGTTGGCGTCGCTGACGCACTGCCCAGCGACGCAAAACTGCGACAGGCCACAATCGTCGTCGCTACCACACACGCAGGCCCCGGTGCCGAGGTTGCAGTTGCCCGACGAGCAATGCGCGTTGGCGGTGCAGATGCACTTGGTCGCGGTACACGTCCCCGACGGACACTGGTTGCCGTTGTTGCATTTGCACTCGCCGGTCTCGGTGTCGCAGCTGTTCGACTCACACTGGTTGTTGTTGCTGCACGGACATTGCCCGGTGCTGGCGTTGCAGGCGCCCGAGTGACACTGGTTGCCATTGGTGCATTTGCATTTGCCGTTGGGGATGTCGCAACTGTTCGACGCGCAATGGGCGTTGGCGCTGCATTCCACACACCGACCGGTCGCGATGTTGCAGTTGTTGGAGGTGCACTGGTTGTTGTTGTTGCAGCCGCACTCACCGTTGGCGAGCACGGTATTCGACGGGCATTGGTTGGCTGCAGTGGCGCGACATTGGCCGCTGGCGGTGAAGCAGCTACCAGACGAACACTGGGAGTTCGCGTTGCATTTGCACTCCCCAGTGACGGTGTTGCAGGCATTGGACGCGCACTGGGCGTTGGCGGTGCAGAGACACTCGCCGGTGGTGACGTTGCAAGTGGAACCGGCATTGACCGCGGCACATTGGGCGGAGGTGGCGCACTTGCAGATGCCGCTCACCGTGTCGCAGGCGCCGCCGTTGCAGTCGGCTGCGGTGCTGCAGCGACAGCGGTTGTAGCCCTGTGTGGTGTTGCAGGCATTGGAGGCGCACTGCGCGTTGGCCGTGCAAACCTTGTTGAGGTTGGGGTTGGCGTTGGGAAACGCGACGCCAAGCGCCGACCGATAGATGGACAGCGAGTTGTTGTCTACGACCGAGGCGTTATTGATGGCGCAGCTCGTGCCGGTGTAGCGCATGAGGCCCCAGTCGATATTGCCCGAGCCATTGATGACGTTGTTGATGGCCAGCTTGGCGTTGTACATGCGGCTGAGCTGACCGTCGTACACCGCCGACGCGGTGCAAGCGTTGGCGGTGGCGATACCCGGCCACAGACTGCGCGGCGTGGTGATGACCGCGTCCTGGTAGCTGATCGATCCGTCAGCGCCAGTCGAGATGTTGTCGGTCATGTGCTCTTGCATCGAGCCCGACGTATCCACCATGAGCAAGACGCGCGGCCGGATCTGCGCCGCGTGCGCCGTCACGGAAGTCAAAGAAGCTGTACATGTCGCCACAGCGACGAGCAAGGCCGATCCCCACCGCATCGTTCTCGCTCCTCAGTTTGCGTCTGGTGCGTCTGGTGTCTTGGGCGCCTTTGGTTCTTCCACGATGTGGAACTCGACGCGGCGATTCGCTTCCCGCCCCGCCGAGGTCTTGTTGTCCGCGATGGGCGTCGACGGTCCATAGCCGACCGCAACCAACCGATTGGCCGCCACACCACGCTTGACCATGTAGTCGAGCACGCTGTTGGCGCGCTCTTGCGACAGCTTGGTGTTGCGGTCGAGCTTGCCTTGCGAGTCGGTGTGTCCCTCGATGCGGATCTTGAACTCGGGGTGCGCCTTGATGGTCAGCGCCACCTGATCGAGCAGGTTGAAGCTGATCGGCTTGATGGCCGCCTTGTTGGTCGCAAAGAAGACCTTGTCGAGGATGACGATCATGCCGTGCTCGATCTTGACCTTCGACGGGGGCCCCTTGTCCGGGCAGCCGTCTTCGTCCTCGAAGCCGTTGATGTTTTCCGGCTCGTTGGGGCACTTGTCGAGCTTGTCCGGGATGCCGTCTTTGTCGTTGTCCGGATCCGGGCAGCCGTCCTCGTCCTCGAAGCCGTCGACGTCCTCGGGCTCATTGGGGCACTGGTCGAAGCCGTCGGGGATGCCGTCGTTGTCGTTGTCCGGATCCGGGCAGCCGTCCTCGTCCTCGAAGCCGTCCTTGTCCTCCGGATCGTTCGGGCACTTGTCCTTGTCGTCCATGATGCCGTCGCCGTCGCTGTCGGTCTTGGTCCACGGGCAACCATCATTGGGACGGGGGCCTTTGTGATCCTCGGGATCGTTGGGGCAAGCGTCATGAATGTCGTCGATGCCGTCTTTGTCGTTGTCCGGATCGGGACAGCCGTCCTGGTCCTCGAATTCGTCGAAGTCCTCGGGCTGATTCGGACACTTGTCCTCAGCGTCGAGAATGCCGTCTTTGTCATTGTCCGGATCGGGACAGCCGTCTTTGTCCTCGAAGCCGTCGCGGTCCTCCGGAATCGTGGGACAGCGGTCGATGGAGTCGGGCACGCCGTCGTGATCTTCGTCTTTGCTGTCGGGCGCGTAAGTGAGGCCCATGAAGACGCGTGGCTCGGGCGAGCCGACGCCCGCGACGATACCAGTGCCCGCACCGACGGTGAGACTGAGCTTGGCCGGGATGACGTAGATCTTGGCGCCGAGGTCGAGCTCGAGCGGGCTGTTGTTGATGGCGGTGCCGGTGCACGGCGTGGTGGCGTTGACCTGCGTGCAGGTGACGCTGCTGCGGCCGAACACTTCGATGAAGACGGTCAGCTTCTGGAGAATCGCATCGAAGGCAAAGGCACCGCCGTAGGTGAGCTGGTGGCCGACGTGCGTCGAGAAGAAGACCGACTCGTGGACGCGCCACAAAAAGCCGATGAAGGCGCCGATGCGCCAGCGGTTGGCCTCCCAGCCGGCGAGAACCCGGCCTTCGCCGGAGAAGCCATCAAAGTGTCGCTCACCGCCGAAGTTGTTTTCGTCGCCGAGCGGGATGCCGAGCCAGTGACTGAGCGCGATGTTGAAGCCGCGCTCTTTTCCGTAGAGCAGGACCTTCAAGTGGACGCGCGGATCGTTGAAGGCAAAGCCGTTGCCGCCCTTGATGGTGGTGCCGCCGGGCGCTGGGTTGGGGTCGGTGAAGTCGTTGCCGTATTGATAGATCGTCATCGGGATGACGAGGGCGATCTGGAGGCGATTCCAGAGGCCGACGCCGGCCCAGACGTCGGCGGCTATCTGACCAGAGAGGAGATCGGCGCGCGAGCCCGTCGCCCGTTGGGCGACGCTGTCGTAGCCACGCACCGAGAACGTGTCGCGGCCGTAGTTGAACAGCACGCCCACGCCGAACGCTTTGTGCGCGAACGGACGTGCCGGCTCGACGGTGATGAACTCGTCGGGACCGGGCGCGGCCCAGAACATGCGTGGGTTGAAGGTATGCGGTTGCAGCCCGGCGTCCTGCGCCTGGGCGCGGGACGGAGCGGAAACCACGAAGAAAGTCGCAAGTGAGAGAAGTGCAGCTGAGCCCCCCCAGCGACACAACCAACGGAAGTTGTGCATTCGAGCCATCGTATCATGCTGTGTCTAAAGCTTTCCAAAATACGAGCGACTAGGGCGAGGGACCACCACCAGGATGCTGAAGTGACTGCAGGGCAACGACAGATTTTGCTCTACAAGACGGGGGAGACGCACCCGTCGCTGAAGCCGACCATTGGCTGCTACGAGCGCTGGTTTTCGCGCGTGCTCGGCGAGGCGGTCCACCTCGAGCTCCATCTCGCCTGGGAGAAGCCGGTCATGTCTGACGGCAAGGGCTATGACGGCATCATCCTGTCGGGATCACCGAGATCTCTCGTGGCCAGCGAGGCTGAGCCATGGATGGACGATGCCGCCGACTGGCTGCGACGGGCGGCGGCGGCGGGCGTGCCTGTCCTCGGGGTATGCTTCGGACATCAGCTGATCGGACATGCCTGGGGAGGTAAAGTCCGCACGAATCCGCGCGGCTGGGAGGTCGGCACCGTCGCTGTGGAGCTGACCGACGCTGGCGCGATCGATCCGCTGTGCAGAGGCATCGCGGGTATTGGGGGCGCCGAGCGCACACTCTTCGTCAACCAGTCCCACCGCGACGAGATCGCTTCGCTTGGCCCAGAGATGCGGCCCTTGGCCCGCGGCGCCCATACCGAGTACCAGTCGGTTGCCGTCGGTGACCATGTCCGTGGTGTCCAGTTTCATCCGGAGATGGATGCTGGCGTGGTGCGCAATATCATCGCCTACCGGCGCCAGATCCTCGAGGCAGACTCGGTGCGTTACGGCACGCCGCCCGTCGAGGAACGCCTCCGTCAGACTTCAGATACCCCTGATGGCGAACGCGTCCTGCGCAACTTCCTGCACCACTTCGTCGCCAAAAGCTGATCCGCCAGGGCGGCTGGAAGAAGAGCGCCGCGTCAAGCGTATGAATGGGTATGGCCCCGCTCTGCGTTTGTCAGCATCTGCACCTCAGTTACGACGGTCTTCGTGATGCCGTCGACGATGTCAGCTTTCAGATCGAGCCAGGCTCCGTGTTTGCGTTGGTCGGGCCCAACGGCGCCGGCAAGACCTCGACACTGCGCATGCTGGCGACCTTGCAGCCGCCCACCTCGGGACGCCTGTACATCGACGGCATCGACGTGGTCGCCGACCCCGAAGGCGTGCGCCGCAAGGTCGGCTATCTCCCGGACAATTTCGCGCTCTACGATCACCAGACCCCCGTCGAGTATCTGGAGTTTTTCGCGCGGCTACACGGAGTCTCCGCCGCGCTCCGCAGAAAGCGCATCGACCAGCTCCTCGAGGAGTTCGATCTCGGCGAAAAACGCAGCAGCGCCATCCGCATGTTGTCACGCGGCATGCGGCAGCGCCTCGGCGTGGCCAAGACCCTCATTCACGACCCCAAGCTGGTCCTTCTCGACGAGCCGGCATCCGCTCTCGACCCTGGCGCGCGCCTCAAGCTGAAAGAGGCGCTGTTGGCCCTCAAGCGCCGTGGTCTCGGCGTGCTCATCTCGTCGCACATCTTGCCGGATCTGGCCGATCTGGCCGACGCGGTCGGCATCATGGAAGGCGGCCGCATGGTACGCACCGGCTCCATCGCCGAGGTGGCGACGACGGCGCGCGGCGGTCAGGTGGTCTACGCGCTCGAGGTCGAGAACGTAGACAAAGCGCGGCGCGTCTTCGCCGACTTTGGCCCGCGCCTCGGCCACGTCGAAGAGGACGGACCGGGTCGGCTCCTCGTCACACTCTCCGGCGGCGACGAGACCGTCGCCGATCTGGTCGATGCGCTGGCGCTGCGCGGCGCCCGCATCCGTCACGTCGCGCCGCGGGAATCGGCGTTGGAAGCGGTCTATCGCATGAGCGCAGCGACGGCGGTTGCCTGATGTCCCATCCGGCGTCACCCACGGAGAAGCCCATGACCAGCCCCGCAAAAAACGACTCTGGCCTCGGCGCCGCCCTCAACGCTTTCGCCATCCGCTCGGCACGACCGTCGCAAGTGGCCGGGCTCCTCGGCTGGTCGGCCGGCGCCGCCGTCACCATCTTTCTCATCGCCGCCTGGGCCTGCGCCAACGGGCGCGCCGTGCCGCCATATTACGGCCCGCCCATCGCCTGGGACGAGATCGCGCTCGCCGACATCCTCGGCCTCATCCTCCTCGGTCTCGGCCTCTTCGTCGTCGCCCCAGCAGCGGTCACGGCGCAGCTCTCCGCCGAGCGCCGCAATGGCACCCTCGATCAACTGCGCACCACGCCGCTATCCCCGCTCGGCCTCTTGCTGGGCTTCGTCATCGGTGTCCCCCTCAGGATCTATCTTTTGTGCGCTGGCCCCGTGGCCCTCCACGTCCTGGCGGTGGTCACCGGCCGCATCTCCGTCGAGGTCTTCTTCTCGACGCTGCTGGTGCTGATTGTCGGCACCGCGTTCTGTGTCGTCTTCGGTGCCACGTTGGCCCTAGCGCCGCAACGTGACGGCGCTGGCGCCCTCCTGGCCGTGCTCACCGCCGGAATCCTCGGCTTTGGGGCCTTCGTCGGCGTCGGCATGTCGAGCAGCGTCGGGTCGGTGCCGTGGTCGTATCTGCACCCGGCCGGCGCCTTGTCGTCGGCGATGTTGAGCCAGCACGGCCTTTGGCAGCAGCTCCTCCTCAGCTCGTGGCGCATCGAGACCTTCGCCGGATCTTCGAGCGCGCAGCTGGCCCTCAGCCTGGCACCGCTCTACTCCATCGCCTTTTCGTTGACGTTGCTGGTCCTCGTCGGTCGCGCCGCCTGCCGCCGACTTGGGGCCGGCTCCACCACCGGCCCAGGCGAGAAGCCGCTCTTCGGTAAGCTCCAAGGCATCTCGATTTTCACCGTCGCTGCCGCCGGCGTGATCCTGCCGGTGCTGGGCGACCGCGGCTACGGCTACGGACACGCCAGCGGCATGACCTTCGCCATGGCCGCGGCGCTGTTGCCCATCCTCATCCTGGTGGCCTTGCAGATGACACCGACGGCGGAAGCCTGGTCGCTGCACATCCGGTCCCAGCCGAAGCCGGGACGCGGCGGCTTCTTTGCCGACGCTGCGGCGCCGCACGTTGCAGTGTGGCTGTGCATCTTGGTCTTCGCCACGTTGAGCTACCTCGTGCTTTTGCATTCCTACAGCTGGCATGACCGCAGTGTCGCGTCGATGGCCTGGGCGGCGTTGCAGACCGGGCTCGTCCCGGTGCTGCTCCTGTTCGGCGCCACGCGGTTCGCGACACCCGGTGCGCGTGGTGCCTACTTCGCCGCGCTCGCTGCGCATGTCGTCGTGCAGCTCATCACCGTCGGTCTTTTGTCGACACACTCCCGCGGTACCGAGCAACTCTTTCTCCGCGGCGGCCTGGTCGAAGGCTTGTTCGTGCCGCTGTTCGTCGCCTATCGGCAACTGGTGCTTCGCCGCACCATCCTCGCGGCGCGCCGGGCTCAGCCGGTCACGTCCGCAGCTCGGTGTCCAGCTCGACCATGAAGGCCTGCATGAACGCAGTCCGGCGCGCAGCTTCTTCGCGCCCGAGTGGCGTGTTCATGGTGCCGGCGAGCTTGTAGAGCTTCACGTAAAGATGATCGATCGTGTTGCGTTTGTCGTCGAGCGCGCGGGTTTGCGGCACCGGCTCTTGCTCGTCGTAGTAGCGGGAGCCCATCAGTGCACCACACGTCACCATGCGCATGATGCCGAGTGCGCCGAGTGCATCGAGCCGATCAGAATCTTGTAGAACGGCCGATTCGATGCAGCTTGGCGCCTTGCCGAGCGAGTAGCTGTGCTCGGTGATGACGATGCCGATTTTTTCGATCTCGGCAGCGTCATAGCCGGCCTCGCCCAAGATCGCCTGCGCCGCGGCCGCTGCTTTCTGGCTGGCCAGCACGCGATCGGGGTGATTTTTGGGCACGTTGACCACATCGTGCAAGAGGGCGGCCGGCAAGACGATGCGGAGTTCCGCGCCGACGCTGTCACCGATGCGGCGCGCGCTGCCGAGCACCCGCTCGATGTGCAAAAAATCGTGCCCAGGGTCGCTGTTGTCGTAACGCCCGCGCATCTGCTCCAGCAGCCTGGCAAAGCGCTCGTCCTCGTCCCCATCCATGCTTCGACACAACCGCGCCGCGCCCGACACGTCAATTCGCAAACCCTCGTGCCCGACGAATTACCCGGGCATCAACCGCTAGATGGCGCGCCCACGTCCGTCTGGGAGCTTGGCACGTCGTCGGTGGTGCTAAGCTTGGCGCATGGATCGGCTCCGGGTGGTCACGCTCAATCTGTGGGGAGAACAGCCGCCGCTCGAGCTGCGCATGGCCGGCATCCTGGCCGAGCTGCAACGACTCGTGCCCGATGTCGTCGCCATGCAAGAGGTCCGGCAGATTCCAGGCGTGCTAGCCAATCAGGCAGAGGTGTTGGCAGGCGTCTTGGGCATGCAGGTCGTGTTTGCACCAGCGACGCCGTGGGGGGGTGGCGATGAGGGGTTGGCGATCTTGTCGCGACATCCGATCGCTTCGCACGCCGCGATCGAGCTGCCCGACGCGGTGCCCGAGGAACGGCGCATCGTCCTGACAGCGACGATCACTTCACCAGCGGGCAGCTTGGCCATCGCCACGACCCACCTCACCTATCGCTTGCATGATGGGCTCAAGCGCGAGCGGCAGATCATGGCTGCCGAGGCGGCGATTGCGGCTTTGCCGAGTGATCTACCCCGGCTTTTCGTAGGCGACTTCAATGCCGCCCCCGACGCTGACGAGATCCGCTTTTTGCGCGGCGCCCACACCCTCGATGGCAGACGCGTCTTTTGGCAAGACGCCTGGGCCCTTCGCCATCCCGACTTGCCCGGCTACACCTGGGCCCATGCCAATCCGCACACGGAGCGCCTGGCGTGGCTGACGCGAGATCGGCGCATCGACTATGTCTTCGTCGGTGCCGAGCGTCGTGACGGCCGTGGCCGCGTGGAAGACATCCGGCTCTGCTTCACGCAGCCCGACGAGACCGGTTGCCTGCCCTCGGATCATTTCGGGCTGGTGGCCGATATTCAAGTGATCGCGAGGAGTTGACTTCCCGCCCCCGACGGCGTACCGACTGCACATGTCGCATCCGTATGCCGATTTTGTCGGGCTCGTCGCGAAGCCCGCCCGCTACCTTGGTGGCGAATATCAGTCGATCAAGAAGGACTTGTCGACGGTGGACGTCAAAGTCGCGCTGGCTTTCCCCGACATCTACGACATCGGCATGTCGCATCTCGGCACCAAGATCTTGTACTCCCTGCTCAACGGCGACCCGCGCATCGCCTGCGAGCGCGCCTTCACGCCGTGGACCGACATGGAGAAGGAGCTGCGCGCCAGAAAACTACCGATCCTGACGCTGGAGAGTGCGCTGCCGCTGTCGGCGTTCGACGTCGTCGGCCTCTCGCTGCAGTACGAGATGACCTTCACCAACTGTCTCACGCTGCTCGATCTTGGCGGCATTCCGCTGCGTACGTGTGACCGCGGTGAAGACGATCCGTTGGTCATCGGCGGCGGCCCGACGGCGACGCATCCCGAGCCGATGGCTGAGTTCTTCGACTGTTTTCTCGTCGGTGAGGCCGAAGAGGTGTTGCCGGAACTATTGCTGCTGTGGGCCGCCTGGAAAAAAGCCGGCATCCCCCGCCGTGAGCGCCTCATTCGTTTGTCGGCACGCGGCGGCATCTATGTGCCGTCGCTGTACACCGTCGGGCTCGACGACCGCACCGGCATCCAGGTGGTGACTGGTGTCGTCGATGAGCGGGTGCCGCGCGTCGTCAACCGGGTGTGGGTCAAGAACCTCGACAAGTTTCCGTTCCCGACGCGCTCGCCGGTGCCGTATGCCGAAGCGGTGTTCGATCGCGTCTCGGTGGAGATCGCGCGCGGCTGCACCGAGGGCTGCCGCTTTTGCCAGGCGGGCATGATCTATCGTCCGGTCCGCGAACGCGACCCCGACGCCATCGTCAAAGCCGTCGTCGAGGGCGTCAAGAACGGCGGCTACGACGAGACCTCGCTGACCGCGCTGTCGACGGCAGATGTCTCGTGCATCACGCCGCTCGTCAAGCGGGTGATGACCGAGCTCAAGAAGCAGCAAGTGTCGCTGTCGGTCAGCTCGCTGCGCGCGTATGGCCTGTCCGAAGAGCTCCTCGACGAGATGTCGCAGGTGCGGGCCACCGGCCTCACCTTTGCGCCCGAGGCCGGCACACAGCGCATGCGCGACGTCATCAACAAGAACATCACCGAGGAAGACATCATGGCCTCGGCGGAGCGCATCTTTTCGCGCGGCTGGTCGCGCATGAAATGCTACTTCATGATCGGTTTGCCGACGGAGACCGACGAGGACGTCAACGGCATCGTGCAGACCGGCGGGCGCCTCCGGCGGCTCGGCCGGCGGATCCGTCAAGACGCCGATGTGACCGTGTCGGTGAGCACGCATGTGCCGAAGCCCCACACGCCGTTTCAGTGGTGCGCGATGGACTCGCTCGACGAGATGAAGCGCAAGCAGCACATGTTGAAAGACCTCGCGCGCCGTGAGCAGGTCGACCTCAAGTGGCACGAGGCGAGCGTGAGCTGGGTGGAGGGCATCCTGTCGCGCGGCGACCGGCGGCTCGGCGACGTCATCGAGCACGCCTGGCGGGCCGGGGCGCGCTTCGACGGCTGGGAAGAGTGTTTCGATTTCGGGCTCTGGCAGGCGGCGCTGCAAGCCCATCACGTCGACGTGGAGAGCTATCTCGGCACCCGGCCGACCGACGCGCGGCTGCCTTGGGATCATCTGGATGTGGGTTTGGCGCCGGGATTTTTGTCGTGGGAATATCGGCGCGCGCTCAAGGACCGCATCAGCCCGCCGTGCGGCAAGCCGAACAAGACGCTGCTGCATCCGTCGACGATCGAGGCCGCCATCGCCGATCAGCGCAAGCTCGTCTGCTACGACTGCGGCATCGCCTGTGACCTCACCGAGATGCGCTCCGAGCGTCTGGTGTTCCTGAAAAAGCTCGATGCACGCGCCGATCGGGTCAACGAGACGCCGTCGTCGCGCCGCGTGTCCATCGAGGGCCAGCCGATCGCCCGCGGGGACGTGCGCCCGACGGTGGGCTTCACGCAGGCCGAGGGTGTGCGCTTCCGGCTGCGCTTCGAAAAACGCGGCCGTACGGCGTTCATCTCGCACCTCGACACCGTGCGGCTCTTGCAGCGCGTGTTCCGTCGCGCCGAGCTCAAGCTGATTTACTCGAAGGGCTTTCACCCCAAGCCCGTGTTCGTGTTTTCGCCGGCGCTGGGCCTCGGGATCGCGTCGTTGGCCGAAGTGGTCGATCTGCGCGCCGACTACGAAGGCGATGCCGAGTCGCTGCTGTCGACGCTGCGGACGCTCACGCCAGAGGGCCTCGACTTCACCGGCTGTGCGCGCCTGCACAACGAAGATCCGGCGCTGTCCAAGATCTTGACCGCCACCACCTGGGCGGCCTGGACGCCGCTCGACGCTTCGATCTCGACGGAAAACCGGACCTTGGTGCGCCGTCACAAAGGCCGCGACAAGACCATCGACGTGGGCAGCTTCTTGCTTTCGTCGTCGCTGGTCGTGGGCGCCGAGGCCGATCGGCTGCGCGCCAAGCTGGAATGGCCGGCCGGCGGTACCATCCTCGCCTTCCGTTTGCGCGCCGGCGAAGACGGCTCGGCCAAGCCCACCGAGGTGGCCGAAGTTCTCCTCGGCACCGACGCAGCGATGGGCGCCCGTTACGCGCGCACCGGGCTCTACTGCGAAGGCGACGTCGACCCACTCGAGCTCAACCGGGTCAAGCGCCGCTCGCTGCCGGTGCTGGCCGACCTGCCTATGCCGGTAATTTGAGCCAGGTGTCGAAGGTGGCTTCGACTTCGAAGCCGATGCGTCGGTAAAGATCTTTGGGGCCGTCGTCGGCGCGGGCGACGAGGTAGACCAGCTCGGCGCCGCGCTCACGGGCGCGCTCGATGAGCTCGATGACCATGGTGGTGCCGACACCGAGCCTGCGGGCGTCGGGAAGCGTGCCCACGGAAACAATCTGCGCTACGTTTTGATGGCGACCGAGGCCCACCGAGCCGACCAGTCGCTTGGTACCGCCGACGCGCATGTCAGCGACGAAGAGGGTCAAGGCGCCGGCGTCGGCCTTGGAGCGCATCGAGCCGACGATCTCACGCGACACCGCTGGCGCATACCAGGGCTCTTCGCGGTTGAGCCGGTCCATGGCCCAGCCAAACTCGTCCCAGCCGGCTTCTTCGGGCACGCGGCGAAGCTGGACGTTGTACGACTTTTGTCGCAGCGGCGAACGTGGAGCGGTCATCGCCACCAGCCGATCGGGCAAGAAGCCCCGTCGGCGCAGGCCGGACACGACGCGATCACTGAGGGCCGCACCGTCGGTACTGATCTGTAGATGCCGCGCGCCGACCTCGCGCAGCGGCGCCGCCAGCCGCTCGAGCTGCACATCGAGCTGCGCCTCCGACAAGCGCGGTCGCCGCACCATGTTGGCGTCGTAAACGTGCGGATAAGCCGGCTGCCGGATCACCCGCCCGGAGTCGAGCAGGACCACTTCGGCGCCCGCCTCGGCGAACGCATCTTCGGCGAGCGAAATACGTTCAGCGACTGAAGACGCTACAGCACGCACGATAAAATGCTAACACATCATGATTCGGCAATCCGTAGCGGCGCGTGGGCCACGCAGAGCGTCGGAGGTCCGGAACCCTCTCAGGGTTCCGGGTCACAATAGCAGCAAGACGGCGGTGCCCATCCGTTCGCGGTACTCGGCCGTCGTTGCCACGCGGTGTTTGAAGCCGCATGAGGTGGCGAAAAGCTGTTCGGCCAGATCCTTGGCGGTGACACCTTTTTCTTTCCATCGCGCGGCCATGCCGGTGGTCCGGAAAAATTTGGCCAGGTCGGCGATCTGGTCTTGTTCGAGCTCGGCGACGGCGGGGCCGACCAGCTGGGCCGCGGTCTGCATGAGCTCGTTCATGTGCTCGGCGCCGGGCTGGCCGATGAGCACGCCGTGGATGGCGACGAACATCTCCAGCAAGCGCTGGTCAACGGAGAGCTCGTCACGCAACAGCGCCGAGCGACCGGCCTGGCGGGTGGCGTCGATGAGCCGGGTGAGGCCGTCTTTGAAGAGCGCTTCCTTCGTCGGAAAATGCAGGTACAGGCCCTGCCGCGACAACCCCGCCACGCGCGCCACGTCGTCCATCGAGGTCTTCTTGAAGCCGTAGCGCAAGAAGACCTGGGTGGCCGCGTCGAGGATGGCGTCGCGACGGGGATCTGGTGCGAGCTCAGGCATGCTTGGTCGCCTTGGCGAACGACACGCCGCTCAGCTGCTCGGACACGTCAAACAGCTTGGCAGCGACGGCAGTGTCGTACGCGCGCTTGGTCCCCTTGGCCAGCGCTGGCGGACCGGCGAGGCCGAACAGGCCGTTGGGGCCCCAGTAGCTGCCGTGGCCGGCGGCCGGATCCGTCGCTGCGCGCATGGTGGGCAGCGCGCCGTCGGCCGGCTTCATGGCGAAAAGCGGATTGAAGAAGCGCGCGACGCCAGCGGTGCGCTGAAGATCCGTCGCCGTCCAACCGGGGTGCGCGGCCGTCACAATCACCGACGAGCCAGCCGCATCGAGACGGCGCTGCAGCTCGAGCGCGAACATCATGTTGGCGAGCTTGCTCTGGCCGTACGCCTTCATGGGGCTGTACGCGCGGCTCTCCCAGTTGAGGTCGTCGAAGTCGATGCGCCCGAAGGTCTGCGCCGTGCTGGACACGACGACGATGCGCGCATCGCTGGTGCGTTCGAGCAGCGGCAACAAATGCGCGGTGAGAGCGAAGTGGCCGAGGTGGTTGGTACCGAACTGCAGCTCGAAGCCCTGCTTGGTGCGGCCGAGCGGCGGCACCATGACGCCGGCGTTATTGATGAGGAGGTCGAGCCGCTCATGCGCGGCCGAAAACCGTTTGGCGAAGGCGGCGACCGAGTCGAGGTCGGACAGATCGAGCGCCTCGACGGTGACTTTTCCGGGTGGGTTGCCGGCGGCGATCTTGGCGCGGGCGGCCTCCCCTTTTTCGAGGCTGCGGCAGGCGAGGATCACCTCGGCGCCCCGCTCGGCGAGCATGCGGGCGGTCTCGAGACCGATGCCGGTGTTGGCGCCGGTGACGATGGCAATGCGGCCGGTCTGGTCGGGAACGTCGTCGAAGGTCCAGGTCTTCATGGCGGCTCCTTACGGGGTTGGCTTACAGGACATACTTTACGCACTTGACCTATACTGTCAACTACGGGTCGACCAAAAAGCGCCTGCATGCTCAAATGTGCTAGGAAGTCCCGGCAGATGCAGAGAAATGAGGCCTACGAGCTTCGGCGCCTCATTCGGGGGCGGCTCGACGACGAGGTGGGAACCATTCGTCGCGAGGCAGAGCGTCGTCTGGCGCTGGTCTATCCCAGCCCGTACACCGTCGCCATGTCGTCGCTGGGCTATCAGACGATCTATCGGATCATCAACGAGCTGCCAGGCTGGTCGGCCGAGCGCGCGTTCTTGCCCGATGACCTCGACGCCTGGCGACGAGCCCGCCTGCCGCTCATGACCTACGAGAGCGAGACCCCAGTCGCCGAGATGCCGGTGCTGGCGTTTTCCGTCGCCTACGAGCTCGAGGTCACGGGCCTCTTCGATTGTCTGGAGTTGGCGGGCCTGCCGCTGTTCTCGTCGGAGCGCGACGAACACCATCCGCTCATCTTGGCCGGTGGCCCGCTGACGTTTTCCAATCCGCTGCCACTCGGCCCTTTCGTCGACGCGGTCCTCATCGGTGAGGCCGAGGATATGCTGGCCCCGGTGCTGGACATCGCCGCCTCGGGCGGGCCGCGCCACGAGGTCCTGCGGCAGCTCGGGAATCTCCCGGGCGTGTGGGTCCCGTCGCTGCACGGCGCTTCACTGCCGCCAGTGCAAAAAGCCGACGATGCGCTGTTGCCCGCCCGCTCGCAGATCCTGACGCCGCACACCGAGCTGCGATCGATGTTTCTGATCGAGCCGGAGCGCGGCTGCTCCCGCGGCTGCACCTATTGCGTGATGCGTCGCTCGACCAACGGCGGCATGCGGCTCGTGCCGCCCGACGAGGTCATGCGCCTCATGCCCATAGAGGCGCGGCGCGTGGGCCTGGTGGGCGCTGCGGTGACCGACCATCCCAAGATCGCCGAGATCGTGCGCCGCATCGTCGACAGCGGCCGCGAGGTCGGCATCTCGTCGCTGCGCGCCGACCGTCTCACCGACGAGCTGGTCGGCCTCTTGGCCCGCGGCGGCTACCGCACCCTGACCACCGCCTCCGACGGCGTGTCCGAGCGCATGCGCGAGATCATCCAGCGCAAGACCAAGGAAAAACACATCGTCCGCGCGGCGGAGCTGGCCAAGCTGCACGGCATTAGAACCTTCAAGCTCTACGAAATGGTCGGCGTCCCCGGCGAGACCGACGACGATCTCGACGAGCTGGTGCGCTTCGCCACCGAGCTCGGCAAGATCCTGCCGACGGCGCTCGGCGTCGCGCCCTTCGTGGCCAAGCGCAACACGCCGCTCGACGGCACGCCATTCGCCGGTATCCCCGAGGTCGAGGCCAAGCTCGAGCGCCTGCGCAAGGGCCTACGCGGCAAAGCCGAAGTGCGCCCGACCAGCGCACGCTGGGCCTGGGTCGAATATGTGCTGGCGCAAGGCAACCCCGAAGCCGGCCTGCAAGCACTGGCTGCGCACAAGGCCGGCGGCCGTTTCGCAGACTGGCGCAAGGCCTTCAGCGACGAGACAGCGACGAGAAGAAGCCTACGCGTGGTCAGCTAGCGACGCTGCTAGCGAATGATCTGGCGCAGCGTATCCAAGGCGATGTTGCCGCCCGACAGGACGATGCCGACGCGTTTGCCGGCCAGGTCTTGGCGCAGCGCGAAGAGACCCGCAAGGCCCGCGGCGCCGGCTGGCTCGGCGAGATGGTGGGTGTGCACCAGAAAGTGCCGAACGGCCTCGCCGAGCTGTTGTTCGTTGACGGTGACGAAGCCAGCCAGGCCCGACTTCAGCGTCGGGAAGGTGTGGCTGTAGGTCTTCCGGGTGGCGAGGCCATCGGCGATGGTGGCGGCGATGGCGTGCTCGATGGGATGGCCGGCATGCCAGCTGTCGTGAATGGCGGCCGCGCCAGCCGCCTGGACGGCGTAGATCTTGAGGTCGGGTCGTAGCACCCGTGCGACCAAGATCGCGCCCACGCATTGGGAGCCGCCACCGACGGCAACGACCAGTGCATCCAGCGATGGCTGCTCGAGGAGAATTTCCAAGGAGAGCGTGCCGGCGCCGGCGATGACGCCGTTGTCGTTGGTGGAGTGGACGAGGGTCATGCCCTCTTTTTGGAAGCGCTCAGCGACGAGCGTGGCGGCGTCGTAGTCGAGGCCTTCTTCGATGACCTCGGCGCCGAGACCGCGCATGGCGGCGTTCTTGTCGGGGTTGTTGCCGACGGGAACACAGACCACCACCTTGGCGCCGACCACCTGGCCGGCCCACGCCAGCCCCTGCCCGTGGTTGCCGCGGCTGGCCGCGACGAGGCCCCGCTGACGCGCCTCAGCGTCGAGAAGGGTCGCCGCTGACAGCGCATTGCGGGCCTTGAACGAGTTGGTCGGCTGGACGTTCTCGTGCTTGACCCACACCGAGATGCCGTTGCCCACCGCGGTATCGAGCGCGGCGTAGCGACGGAGCGGTGTCGGCGGAAGCCACGGGATGATGCGCTGGCGTGCGGCGAGGATCTCGGCGAGGCCGACCTCAGCCACGATAGATGCAGCGCGCGTCGAAGGTCTCGTGGAAGGTGATGGCCACCAGCGACGGCAACTTCGGCTTGATGTGATCGAACAACCAGCGCACACACACCTCCGAGGTCGGATTCTCGAGGCCGGCGATGTCGTTGAGGTAGTGATGGTCGAGCTGGTCGACGAGCGGCATCACGACCTCGTCGAGCACGCCAAAATCGACGAACCAGCCGGTGTGCGGATCGACGGGGCCGACCACATGTATCTCGAACTTGAAGCTGTGACCGTGCAGTCGCGCACATTTGTGCCCGGGTTGCACATGCGGCAAAAGATGCGCAGCTTCGAAACGATACTCTTTGACCAATTCGACGTTCATGCGGTTCTGATACCACGACTGGTGTCCTGATTGCATGTCGACCATACGGAGCGTGACCTTGCCTAAAGTCGTCCGAAAAGTGCCTGTCTGCAGGCACGCGAGTGAAGCGAGCACGCGAGCGGTAGCGAGTGTCGGAGGTTCGGAACCCTGTCAGGGTTCCGAGCAACGATGAGTCGACCTAGACGTAGCAAGGCTGCCATGCGTCGGTTCGTGTATGCCGTGGGGTTGGTGCCGCAGTTGCCTTTGGTCTGGGGACTCGGGCATGCGTTTGGGCACATGTGGATGTTTGCCGTCGCTGGCGCGCTGCTTTCGGTGCCGTTTTTGACGGTCTACCACGACCCCTTCGACGAGCGGCCGCGGTCGGCGTTTTTTCGGCATGCACTTTTGACGCCGTTTTACGTCTGGTGGACGGCGGCGATGGTGTTCCTCGTCGCGTCGCCGCTGACGCTGGTCGGGCATGCGGTGTTTGGCGAGACCGGGCTCTCGGTGGGCCTTGGGCTGTCGTTCTTGGCCGGCCTGGCCGGGGCGCTCAACGAGCCGCGTCTCGTCGAGCACGACATCGAGGTACCAGGTCTGCCCAAGGAGCTCGACGGCTATCGGATCGCACAGATCTCCGACATCCATTGCGGCGCCTTCACCCCACCCGACCGCGTCCGACGCTGGGTCGACCGGCTCAATGCGGCCAAGCCCGATCTCGTCGCGGTCACCGGGGATCTCATCACCTCCGGCGACCGCTACACCGAGGTCATTGCCGAGGTCCTCGGCGGGCTGCGCGGGCGCGACGGCGTCTTCATGTGCATGGGCAATCACGACTACTTCACCGACGGAGACGTCTTCGCCGATCAGCTGTCGACGGCGGGTCTGCAAGTGTTGCGCAACGACAGCACCGTGATCCGACGCAACGGCGCGGTGCTCTTCGTGGCCGGCGTCGACGACACCTGGACTGGCAGAGCCGATCTCGAGGAGACGTTGTCGAAGCGCCCCGAAGGCGCCAGCGTGCTGCTGCTGGCCCATGATCCCAACTCGTTTCCCGAGGCTGCCTCGGAGGGCGTGCATCTCACGTTGTCCGGTCACACCCATGGTGGGCAGATCGCGGTGCCGGGCTTTTCCAAGCGACTGACGCCGGCCCGCCTCATCACCCGCTTCCCCGCCGGCTTCTATCGGCAGGGTGACTCGACGCTGTACGTGAGCTGTGGCGCCGGTACGACCGGCCCACCGGTGCGCATCGGCGCCCGCGCCGAGCTGACGGTGCTGACCCTGCGCAGCCCACGCGCCCCACATCCAAAGAAGGCTTGACTCTCGGACTGACTGGAATTAGATTTTGGTCAGTGGCTCTCGATCAAAAAAAGCGTGAATGCATCTTGGTGGCTGCGGGCCGCGCGTTCTCGCGCTTTGGTTTCAAGAAGACCTCCGTCGACGAGATCGCCCGCGATGCCGGTGTGGCCAAGGGCACCATCTACATGGCCGCCGACACCAAAGAGGACCTTTTTTATCAAGTCGTGCATCGCGAGGTCCGCGCCTGGATCGCCGAGGGCGCGCGCCTGATCGACCCGCGCATTCCCGCCGAGCAGCTCCTGGTTCAGGTCGCCACCGCCGGCTACGCCTATCTGCAACAGCGCCCGCTGGTGCGCGATCTACTCCTGCAGCAGCATCACCTCATGCTGCCCGAGTGGGCCGGTCGGCTCGAGGAGCTGCGTCAGCTCGGCCACAGCACCACCGTCGAGATCCTGGAGATCGGCGTGCGCCAGAAGCGCTTTCGCGCCGACCTCGATCTACACGAGGTGGCACGCATCCTTCAGGATCTGGCGCTCACCACCCATCTGTTTCACTCCACCGCCACCGCCGAGGCACTGCAGCGTCGGATGGTCGTGGCCATCGATCTGTTGCTCAATGGCCTGCGCGTGCAGACCGAGGCCGGGCTCACTGTCCCGAAGATGGAAGTGCCGCGCTCAGCGACGACACATCGGGCGGACTAGCGCCGGCCGCAGTTGCTTTTTTTTGGCAGCCGCTGACCAGAAAACGCTTTCGGTCAGCCAGTGAGACCACCAAGGAGGATGTCATGAACCTGCGAGACGAGCTGTCGCTGCGGTATGTGCGTTTGATGTTGGGGACCGTCGAGGGCCGCGCCTTCGTCCTACGGCAGCTCGCCGACGCCGAGTCGAACGGCGAGGGTCAGATCTTCGACCGCATCCTCAGTCAGGTCGACGATCCCGAGCTCCGGCAGATGATCAAGAAGCATCAGGACGACGAGGTCCGTCACGCCGAGCTCTACACCGCCGCCGCTATCAAGACCGGCGTGCCGATGCGTCCGGTGCCTGACCAGCTCAAGCTCATCGACCGCCTCGACCGCAAGCTCGGCGGCTTTTTGTCGAAGCCCATCGTCGACAGAAAAGGCGTCATGGAGGCTTATCTCTTGCTCCAGGTCGTCGAGGAACGCGGCATCACCCAGTTCCAGATGCTGGAGCGCGGCTTCCGCGAGGTCGACCCAGAAGTGGCCGATCTCGTCCGAACCATCGCCAAGGACGAAGAGCGCCACCTGCGTTACTGTCTGGCTATCTCGCGTCGCTATGCGCCCGACGAAGCCACGCTCCGCTCGACGCTGCGCCGCTTCCGCAACATCGAGGCGCTCGCCTTTGCCGAGAACTCCGAAGCGATGATGAAATATGTGGTGGAGCAAAAGTTGTTCTCGGGCGGGCCGCTGGTGCGATTGTTTTTCCAGACGGTGCAGAAGCTCTCGGCGCGCTCGGGCCAGCTGCCGTACACGAGGTACGGCATCGCGCAGGCCAGCGCCTAAACCCTCAGGCCCAGCAAGCAGCGCAGCGGAATGCGAAAGCTGACGGCCCCAGACGGCGTGGTAGCGTGGGCCGATGAAAGCGTACCTGTTGGCGTTGGGTCTTTTCGGTTGTGCGTCGTCGCTGCCGGGGAAGTTGGCGCTGGTGGGGAGCTCGGCCCAGCTCCAAGACGGCGTGGTCGTCAACCTGGAGGACGCGGTGCTGCGCGCCCATGAGGTGAAGGTCAAAGTGTGGGTGCAGAACCTGTCACGCGACTTTCTGGTTCTCGATCAAAGGGGCCTCCAGCTCAAGCTCAGCGACGGGCGCGTGCTGACACCGGTGGGCGAGCTCCAGATCTACACGGTGCCAACCGGCGGCGGCCATGAGGTGCTGGCGATTTTTCGGGACCACGCCGAGCTACGGCACGAGGCGCAGGTGACGCTGGTGTTTGGCGGGGTGAGCTTCGCCGCCGATGGGCGAGCGCGTGTGGTTGGCGAGCTCGTCTTGCGGGCGGATGGCGAGAAGCTCTGACGCGTAGCGGCGTGCTCAGCCTCGAGACCATCGCCGCGATCATCGTCGCGTTGGGTGGCAGAAAGCCATCGGCGCCGTTATAGTGCCGCCACATGAGCCCCCCGCCGACCCCTGTATGTGTGGAGACCGAGGCCCCTGCCGTCGACAAAGCGACGGTGTTGGCCCTGTACCGCCAGATGTTGAGCATTCGCCGCGTCGAGGAAGCCGCGGCCAAGGCCTACGCGCAGGGCAAGATCGGCGGCTTTTTGCATCTCGGCATCGGCCAGGAATCGGTCTGCGTCGGCGCCATCGCCACCCTGCGACCCACCGACTACATCGTCGGCACGTATCGCTCGCACGGTCACTACATGGCCAAGGGCGGCAGCGCCAAAGAAGTACTGGCCGAGCTGCAGGGCAAGGCCACCGGCGCCAGTCGGGGCATGGGCGGGTCGATGCATCTGTTCTCGGCCAAGAACCGCATGCTCGGCGGGCACGGCATCGTCGGTGGCCATGTGCCGCTGGCCGCAGGCGTGGCCTTTGCGTCGAAGTATCGTGACGAGGACGATGTCACGCTGTGCTTCTTTGGCGACGGCTCGGTGCCGCAAGGCGCCTTTCACGAGGGCATCTCGCTGGCGGGCCTGTGGAAGCTGCCCATCGTCTTCATCTGCGAGAACAATCAATATTCGATGGGCACCCCGCTCTACCGCACGCTCGCCGTCGCTGATGTGACCGAACGTGCGGCGGGCTATGGCGTCGCGCGCGATCGTTTCGACGGGTCCGATGTGCTGATGGTCAAGGCGCGCATTGCCGAGGCAGTCGAGCGGGCGCGGACCACCAAGCAGCCGACCTTGGTCGAGATCATCACCTATCGTTTCCGCGGACATTCGATGTCCGATCCAGGCAACTACCGCACCAAGGACGAGGTCGAGGAGCACAAGAAGCGCGATCCGATTCCCGTTGCCCGCGCGCGCTTGCTGGCCGAGTTTGGCGCCTCGGATGACGAGCTGATTTCGCTCGAGGCCGCAGTGAAGGCCGAGGTGAACGAAGCAGCGCGGTTTGCCGACGATTCTCCGCCGGCGGATCCGGCCAAGCTTTGGGACTACGTGTACGCCGACCCCAGCACCGACCCGAGGACCATGTAATGGCGCGTTTATCGTATCGAGAGGCGCTCAACCAGGCCATGGCCGAGGAAATGACCCGCGATGGGTCCGTGTTTCTGATGGGCGAAGAGGTCGGCCACTATCAGGGCGCGTACAAGGTGTCGCAGGGGTTGCTGGAGAAATTCGGCGAGAAGCGCGTCATCGACACGCCGATTGCCGAGTGCGGCTTCGTCGGGATCGGCATTGGTGCGGCGATGGTCGGCTTGCGGCCGGTGGTGGAGCTGATGACCTGGAATTTCTCGTTGGTGGCCATCGACCAGATCATCAACAACGCAGCCAAGGTCCGTTACATGTCGGGCGGGCAGTTCTCGGTGCCCATCGTCTTTCGTGGGCCTGGTGGTGCGGCGCATCAGCTCGGCGCGCAGCACTCGCAGTGCCTCGAGTACATGTACGCCAACTGCCCGGGCTTGAAGGTGGTCATGCCGTCGACCCCAGCCGATGCCAAGGGTCTTCTCAAGGCTTCGATCCGCGACGAAGATCCGGTCGTCTTCATCGAGGGGGAGCTGCTCTATAGCTTGCAGGGCGACGTACCCGACGAGGAGACGTTGATTCCGCTTGGCAAGGGCGACATCAAGCGCGCGGGGACCGACTGCACGTTGGTCGCTTGGGGCCGCATGGTGCAGCTGGCGCTCGAGGCAGCGGAGCTCTTGGCGGCGCAGGGTGTTTCGGTGGAGGTGGTCGACCCGAGAACGATCCGGCCGCTCGATGAACAGTTGATTTTCTCGTCGGTGAAAAAGACCAATCGCGCCGTCATTCTGGAAGAGGCGCATGGGTTCTCGGCGATTGGCGCCGAGATCGCGGCGCGGATTGGACAGCATTGCTTCGACGACCTCGACGCGCCGGTGGAGCGGATTTTCCGGCTCGATGTGCCGATGCCGTATGCGCTGAATCTGGAGGATCTGGTGGTGCCGACCAAAGAGCGCGTCATCGATGCCGTGAAACGGGCGGTGGCCTGATGGCGACGTTGATCTTGATGCCGCGGCTTTCTCCGACGATGGAAGAAGGCGTGCTGGTCAAATGGACCAAGAAAGAGGGCGACGCGATTGCGCCCGGCGACATCATTGCCGAAGTGGAGACCGACAAGGCCAACATGGACTTTCCCCTCGAGGATGAGGGCGTGCTGTTGAAGTTGCTGGTGGCCGCGGGTGCCACGGTGAAGCTGGGCGACCCGGTGGCGGTTTTGGGCGTGGCGGGGGAAGACCCGGCTTCGGCGCTGGCGGGGATTGCTCCGGCTCCGGCGGCTGCGGTTGCGGCGGCTCCGGCGGCTGTGGACAAGGCCAAGCCTGCTACGGAAACTGTAGCGGCCAAGCCTGCTACGGAAACCGTAGCAGAGCAGCCGGCCCCCAAAGCGGCGGCCCCGGTTGCCGCACCAACTGCCGACACCAGCGACGGACGCATCAAGTCTTCGCCGCTGGCGCGCAAGATCGCGGCCGACAAAGGCGTCGATCTCGCGGGCGTCACCGGCACAGGCCCAGGTGGCCGCGTCGTCAAGCGCGACGTCGTCGACGCCAAGCCAGCGGCCGTGACCGTCAAGCAGACGCAAGTGACGCCCGGCGTCGACACGCTGACGCCGGCCTCGCCGATGCGCAAGACCATCGCCAAGCGTCTCGTCGACGCCAAGCGCGAGATCCCGCACATCTATCTCGTGGCCGATGCCACCGTCGATAAGCTCCTGGTGTTGCGCGAAGAGCTCAACACGCTCCGGGCCGAGGACGGCGTCAAGATCTCGGTCAATGACCTCGTGGTCAAGGCCATGGCCCTCGCGCTGCGTCGCATTCCCGAGGCCAATGTCAGCTGGACTGCAGACGGGCTGCTCCGCCACGGCCGCGTCGACATCAGCGTGGCCGTCAGCGTCACCGACGGGCTCATCACCCCCGTCCTGCGCAATGCCGCCGAGCGCCCGCTGGCCGAGCTGTCGACGGAGATGAAGGCGCTGGCCGAGCGGGCCCGCGCCAAGAAGCTCAAGCCCGAGGAGTACACCGGCGGCACGGCGTCGGTGACCAACCTCGGCATGTTCGGCGTGCGTGAATTCTGCGCCATCATCAATCCGCCCGAAGCGGTCATCCTCGCCGTCGGTGCGACCGAAAAACGCCCGATGGTCGTCGAAGTCAACGGCCGCGATGAGGTCACGGTGGCGCGGCGCATGACGCTGACCCTGTCCTGCGATCACCGGGTCGTCGACGGTGTGCTCGGCGCCAAGCTGCTCGCCGAGGTGGTGCGCTTTCTCGAGCATCCGCTGGCGCTGGTGCTGTGATGGCTGCCTGGGATCTGGCGATTCTCGGCGGAGGCCCCGGCGGCTACGTGGCCGCCATCCGCGCCGCGCAGCTCGGCATGAAGGTGCTCGTCGTCGAGAAAGACGCGCTCGGCGGCATCTGCGCCAACTGGGGCTGCATCCCGACCAAGGCGCTGTTGCGCTCGGCCGAGCTCATCGAGCTGTTGCGCCATGCCGACGAGCTCGGCGTCTCCGTCGAGAACGTCAAGCCCGACTTCGGCAAGACCATCGCCCGCAGCCGCACCATCGCTGGCAAGCAGGAAAAGGGCGTCGCGTTCTTGTTCAAGAAGAACAAGATCGAGCACGTCAAAGCGAGCGGCAAGCTGGCCTTACAAAACGGTCGCGCGCGCTTGATCGTCGACGGGAAACCCATCGACGCCAAGAACGTGATCGTCGCCACCGGCGCCCGGCCCCGGGGTCTGCCGGGCCTCGAGCACGACGGCAAGCTCATCATTTCGTATCACGAGGCCATGTCGCTCGAGACGCAGCCAAAGACGCTGGTCATCATCGGCGCCGGCGCCATCGGCGTCGAGTTCGCTTACTACTACAACCAGGTGGGCACCAAGGTCACGCTCATCGAAGCCATGCCGCAGATCTTGCCGATCGAGGACGGCGAGGTGTCGGCCGCGGTGCAGAAGAGCTTCTCGAAGCAGGGCATCGACGTGCTCGTCGGCGCCAAGGTCGGCAGTGTCAAGCCCGGCCCCGGCGGCGTGGTCGTCGACGTCACCGACGGTAAAGGCGCGCGTACCATCAACGCCGATCTTTGCTTGTTAGCGGTGGGCGTGCGCGGCAACTCCGACGGAATCGGGCTCGAAGAAGTCGGCGTCAAGCTGGAGCGCGGCTTTATCGCCATCGATCACAAGACGTACGCAACGTCGGCGCCGGGCATCTACGCCATCGGCGATGTCGTCGGCGGCGCCATGCTGGCCCACAAAGCGTCGGCCGAGGGCGTGGCCTGCGTCGAGGGCCTGGCCGGTCATTCGGTCCACGCCGTCGACTACGACTCGATTCCCGGCTGCACGTATTGTCGGCCGGAGGTCGCGTCGGTCGGCTTGACCGAAGAGCGGGCCAAGAAAGAGGGCCTCAAGTTCAAGGTCGGACGTTTTCCGTTCAAGGCCTCGGGCAAGGCGATGGCCGCGTCGGAAACGGAGGGCTTCGTCAAAGTCATCATCGGCGAGCCATACGGTGAAATCCTGGGCGCGCATTTTCTCGGTGGCGCGGCGACGGACATGGTAGCCACACTGACCTTGGCCAAGACCGCCGAGCTGACTGCCGACGAGATCTTGACGACCGTGTTCGCCCACCCAACATTTGCAGAAGCGATCAAAGAGTCGGTCGCGGATGCATTTGGCGAGGCCATCGACATCTAAATGCGCAAGCTCCCCGTCATCGGCCGTGCAGAGGCCAACTACGCCCAGCCGCCCAAACAGCGGCTGCCGTCGTGGATCAAGGCCAAGATGCCGTCGGGCGACACGTACATGGACGTGCGGAAGCTCGTGCATGATCAGAAGTTGCACACGGTGTGCGAGAGCGCGTCGTGCCCCAACATCGGCGAGTGCTGGAACGATCGCGCGCTGACGATCATGATCCTGGGCGGCACTTGCACGCGCTCGTGCCAGTTCTGCGACGTGCCCAACGGTCGGCCCGATCCCGTCGACAGCGACGAGCCGCGACGTGTCGGCGAGGTGTTGCGGCACCTTGGCCTCCGGCACACGGTCATCACCAGCGTGGACCGCGACGATCTCGACGACGGCGGCGCCGCCCACTGGGCAGCGACGATCACCGCCGTCAAGGAAGCCTGCCCGGACATGACGCTGGAGGTCTTGACCGGCGACTTCCAAGGCGTGCTCAGCGACGTGGACACCGTCCTCGCCGCGCGCCCACACCTGTTCTCGCACAACCTAGAGACCGTTCCCCGCCTCTCCCGGCAAGTCCGCGTTCAGGCCCGCTACGACCGCAGCCTGTCGGTGCTGGGCCACGCCAAGCTGACGGGCGCCAAGGTCAAGACCGGCCTCATGCTCGGCCTAGGCGAAGAGATGACCGAGGTCCACGAGGTCCTCGATCAACTGGCCGCGCTCCACGTCGATGTCGTCACCTTCGGCCAGTATCTCCGCCCGTCCAAAGGCCACCTACCCGTCGAGCGCTTCGTCGAGCCCGACGAGTTCGAAGCACTACGCGTCCACGCCCTGAGCCTCGGGATCCCGATGGTCGAATCCGGCCCGCTGGTCCGCAGCTCGTACCACGCGGACCGCCAGGCCCGCCTGCTGTCGCCGACCTAACCGCAAATCATTCCGCTCTGTCTCCCTCCGATCTCCCGTCTCCCGC
>Ga0123338_10000189_pt1 | contig 64735 bp, 54 predicted proteins | sample grotaG_FD_89793 | JGI IMG/M metagenome (GOLD analysis project Ga0123338, IMG submission 89793) | Glacier valley bacterial and archeal communities from Borup Fiord, Nunavut, Canada, to study Microbial Dark Matter (Phase II) -... | ecosystem: Environmental > Aquatic > Freshwater > Ice > Glacier ... | reverse complement strand
CGGACTCGTGCTGAAGACGGTGCGCGATGTGGCCCTCAGCCAGATGGGCAAGATCGCGCAGACGTGGCTCGCAGAGAAACCGACACAGTCGTCGGCTCCCTCGCCGTTCGCGAGCTAGCCGGCAAGCAGACCGGTCCCGCGTGCGCGGTTGTCCCGACTCAGCTCGGGCGATGCGACTTGATCTTGCCGTCGTCGTCCGGGATCTCGACGTGGCTCGAGCCCGTCGACGACGAGACCGCGCCGACCCGAATCTGATTGTGGATCTCTTTCACGCCGATCACGGTCGCGACGAGATCCTCGGCCTGCAGCTTCGCGTTGCGATTGTCGACGTGGCCGGTGAGCGTCACCTCTCCGTCCTTGACGGTCAGGCTGATGTTCGATGCATCGATGTGCTCGTGGTCGGTCAAGACCTCGTGGACGAGCTCTGAGATGCGCTCGTCGGAGCGTACGAATCCCTTCGGCCCTTTACCGGCATGGGGGCCGCGCGAACGCTCGGCCGACCAGCGTTGTTGCAGCTCTTCGTACCGTTGCGCGCGCGGATCCTGCGCACGGTACGGCAGGGTTTGCGTGAAGTCGTCGCGGTTATTGTCCTGCGAGTCACCGTAGGCGCGGATGGAGCGCCCGCCGCGATCGAAATCTCCCCACCGCCCGTCATTACCCCCGCGGCTCGCGGGTCCGCGATACGCACCCGGTCCATGACCGCCGGCCTGGACGCCGCTTTGTCCGCGCTCGTTGCTCGGTTGCGCGTCCCGCTCGGCGTGCAAGCTACGTTCGGCGAACTCGTCGACGGCTTGCGAGAGACCCCGAATCCCGCGCGGCGACCGATCACCCGTGCGGTCGGTCGTCTGGAAATTGCGGTTTGCGAGCTCGCCACCTCGAACATCGTCACGGCTTGGCTGCCGCTCACGCTGGTCGCGCGGATCCTGATAGCCATGTTCGGTGTTGTCCGAGTCGGCCTGGAAGTTTTGATACTGCCGATTCGAGAACTCGCGAGCATCGTCGCGCTCTGTACGTCCATTGTGGTTCGCCATGCGAACAATCGGGTGCATCCCGCGTGCCCCGGAGACCACAATTCAATGCGTGCGCGGTCTCGCGCGCCAAGCGGTTCCCCGGCGAGAGGTGTCCGCCGAACAGCCACTTACGCAGGCACACCGTCTGCAGGCCAGGGGGCTATGACTTCCACTGGTGGCAAAGCCGGCTTCGGCATCGCATGGCTTCTCGGCATTCCCCTCCCGATCCTCGCGGTGGTCTACCTCATCTCTCGCTGCTAGCGTGTAAGCTCGCGAGAGCGTGGGAGCCGCTGAGAAACCGCCAAGCGAAGGTGAACGCCTCGAAGCTCTGCGCAGCTACGCTATCCTCGACACCGAGGCCGAACCCTCGTTCGATCGCATCACCTCGCTGGTGGCTCGGATCCTCGATGTCCCGATCGCGCTGGTTTCTCTCGTCGATGACGAGCGCCAGTGGTTCAAGTCGTGTATCGGACTCGACGGTCGGGAGAGCCCACGTGAAGTCTCCTTTTGCGCGCACGCGATCCTGCAGAACGGAGTGCTGGTGATCCCGGACGCACGCGAAGACCCGCGGTTCGCCGAGAACCCGAATGTCACCGGTGCGCCATTCGTGCGCGCGTACGCCGGCGCTCCGCTACATACGCCCGAGGGTTCGAGCCTCGGCACGCTGTGCGCGATCGATGTCCGCCCGCGAAAATTCACGCCCGATCAGCTCGCGACGTTGAGCGACCTGGCCGCTGTCGTGGTCGACGAGATGGAGCTAGGCAAACAAACTCGCAAGCTCAGAGTGTTCGAACAAATCTCGACGCTATCGCCCGCCGTGGTCTACATCCAAGACCTGGTCAAAAAGCGCGTGACGTGGAAGAGCAGGCACATGAGGTCGCACCTCGGCTTCGAGCTCGACGAGCTCACCGAGACCGCGATGAGCGCGAACATGACCGTCGAGGAAGCCCAGCGCGCCGTGTTGAACATGCGGCGCGCCAGCTCGCTCCCGGATGGAGAGATCTTCGAGACCACCTATCGCGTGCTCGATCCGACCGGTGAGCGCCACTTGCTCGTGCGCTCCACGCCTTTCACTCGCGACGCCGCGGGCAGACTCACCGAGATCCTCTCGATCGCGACGGATGTCACGCCGCTCAAGCGCGCCGAGGAATTGGTCGCAGCCTCCGAGGCCGCGCTCGCCGGTCGCGTCGAGGTCCTCGAGGCCATCCTCGAGACGGCGGGCGAAGGTATCCTCGTCGCCGATGAAAATGCGCAAGTCATCGTCGCGAACCCGCTCGCGCGCAGCGTCACGGGTCGCCTGCCAGGCGACTCGGTCTCGGTCGAGCGCAACCCGGGCCTGGTCGCCGGCTACTACGAGCCCGATGGCGTGACGCCGTTCAGCCTCGGCAAGCTGCCTTTGCGCAACGCCCTGCTCGGCATCTCGACGAACAACGTCGAGATGATGGTTCGCAACCCGTCGTTTCCCGATGGCCTTTATCTGAATTTGACGGGCCGACCGGTGCGCGATCGCACCGGCAACATTCGCGGCGCGGTCGTGACGCTCAGCGACGTCACCGCGCTGCGCCGTGCTCAGCACCGCTTGATCGAGCTCGCCATCACGGACGAGTTGACCGGCTTGCCCAATCGCCGCGCCTTGCGCGATCGGCTCGAGCTCTGCTCGGCCGAGGCGAATCGTGGTCGCACGTTTTCTGTCGCGATCGTCGATATCGATCACTTCAAGCAGGTGAACGACACCCACGGTCACGGCATCGGTGATCAGGTCCTGAGCGCGGTCGCCCGCACGTTGCGCGAAAGCGTTCGGCGTAGCGACATGATCGCTCGCATGGGCGGCGAAGAGTTCTGCGTGATCCTCACGGACATCGATGTGGATCTCATGGCGATGCTGACGGAGCGCCTGCGCGCACAGATCGAAGCGCTCACCGAGCCCGTACGCGTGACTGCGAGCTTCGGCGTGTGCCACTCCTCGAAGACCACGAACCCGACCGAACTGCTCGAGTTTGCAGATCAGGCGCTGTACGCGGCGAAGCACGCGGGGCGCAACTGCGTGAAGGTTGCGTAGTAGGCACACTCGCTGCAATGCCCCGGGCATGGCCCGCATTGCATTCGTCCTAGCCCAAGATTTCGAAGACAGCGAATTTCGTAAGCCGTACGACACGCTTCGCGAAGCGGGTCACACCATCGACGTGATCGGTGCAAAGCAAGGCAGCGTCACCGGGAAGAATGGAACGGAGAAGGTGAAGATCGACCTCACCGTCGCCGATGTCGATGCGAGGGAATACGACGCGCTCGTGATCCCGGGCGGTTACTCGCCGGATCATCTGCGAACCGATAAGCCGATCGTCGAGTTCGTGCAGCAGATGGTCAGCAGCGGCAAGTTGATCGCTGCGGTCTGCCACGGCCCGCAGCTCTTGATCGAAGCCGAGGCCGTGAAGGGCAAGCAGCTCACGTCGTGGCCTTCGGTCAAGAAGGACCTCGAGAACGCTGGCGCAAAGTGGGTCGACAAGGAGGTCGTCATCGACAAGATGCTGATCACGTCGCGGAAGCCGGCGGACCTCCCGGCGTTCTCCGCCGCGGTGCTGCGTGGTCTGGCGGATGCCAAACAGCCTCAGACGTAGATCATCTTGCGCGTCATGCCTCCGTCGCTGACGTAGACCGCACCGGTCACGAAGCCGGCTTCCGCAGAGAGTAGCCACGCGCACAAGCTCGCGATGTCCGCCGGCGTCCCTACCCTGCCCACCGGATGCTGGGCGTGGTCCCGCTTGGAGAGCTTGGGAGGCTTGCGGCGATCGCGCGCCGCGAGCTCCGAGGTCGCGATCCAACCCGGCTCGATGCAGTTGACGCGGATGGCGGGTCCGAGGCTGATCGCGAGCGAGTGCGTGAGCGCGGCGATCCCACCCTTACTCGCAGAATACGCGATGGTCTCGGGCTCGGATTGCACCGCGCGGGTCGAACCGATATTGACGATCGCACCGCGCGATTTGCGTAGACCGGCGATCGAATGCTTCGCGCACAGAAAGGCCCCTGTCAGGTTCGTCGCGATAAACTTGTTCCACCGTGCGAGCTCGAGCTTCTCGATCGGTCCGATCAGCGGCTTCGCGAGCCCCGCATTGTTGACCACGCCGTTCAACTTCCCTCCCCACCGCATCGTGGCGCCGACCACGCGTTTCACATCCGTCTCGCGGGCGACATCGCAGCGGGTGAAGCGCACGCGATCGCCCTGACCGGCACCGTATTCCTCGACCGCATCGCGACCCGCGTGCGCGTCGAGGTCGGCGATCATCACGAGCGCGCCTTCGTCGGCGAGAAGCTTCGTGATCGCGCGGCCGATGCCGCTTGCCCCACCAGTAACGATGTACACGTTGGACACAAAGCGCATGGCGCAGCTTAGATCAAGCTGAGCTGACGCGCCGCACCGGGCCAGACAGGAAGCTCGCCGACCGGCGCCTGCGCGGCGAGCCTGTCGTGGAACGCGTACGCGTTCTCGGGCGCGAGCGTGTCGTCGGGCGAATGCATGAAGAAGTAGGGGCGCTTTCCTGCCGCGATCCACCCCGCGATCTGCGTGGCCCACGCGATCGACTCGGGCTCGCTCTCCGTAAAATCTTCATGCGGCACGTAGCGCACGATCGGCCGGTTCGCGGTGGCGCGCATGATCACCGGCAGTGCGGGCTTGCGACCGCGTACGTCCGCGAGTTCGAGGCTGTGCGTGCGATGCAAGCCGCGCGTATCCATCGCGACCAGATCGATCTTACGCTCGCGCAGCAGCGCTTGGAGCTCGACATCGGAGGGCCCTTGGGTGAAGAACTCTTCGTGCCGGGGCTCGACCGCGTACGTGAAGTCGCGCGGTAGTGTGTCGAGAAAGCTCGCGAGCTTCGCGAGTTGCGTGCCATCGCAGCGCGGCGGCAGCTGCAGCATGAGTGTGCCGAGCAGACTGCCGAGCGGTTCGATCCGTTCGAGGAACTCGTCGACCTCGCGCGCGCAATCGGTGAGCAACTTATCGTGCGAGATCGTGCGCGGGAACTTGAAGCAGAACCGAAATTCGCTCGGCACCTGATCTCGCCAGCGCGCGACGATGTCGGGCGTCGGCAACGCGTAGAAGGTGGTGTTGCCCTCGACGGTGTTGAACACCCTCGCGTAGTGATCGAGGAACTCCGTCGAGCGCGTGCCCGGCGGAAACAGCCGACCGAGCCACGTCTTGGTGCCCCAGCCTGGGCAACCGAGGTAATAGTTCTTGATCACGACGGTCCGGACCGCACGCTCGAGAACCGCTCGCCATCCTTCGGGCCACCGGCGCGAGTTTTCGGAGCAGTGGGGTCGAGGAGCTTCTGCACGCCGGTTTATAGTCGCGATGCCCGGTCGATAGATAGCGAATGAACGAGCTCCGCCGACGAGACGTTCTTCGGGTCCTCGTGGTGGAGCGATCCGAGACGATGGATTCCGGTCAGTCGCGCTCAGTTAGTTAGGTAGCTGCGCAGCGACGTATCCGGCGATGTGCGCGGCGAAGTCCATCCCAGCGATCGGCTGCGTGCCATCGGCACCGGCGAGCGAACCGACAATGAAGGTCTTGTCCTTCGGAATCCCGACGTTGTTGTAGGCGGTAATATCGGTATCGGCGTTGCCGTAGGCCGCCACCACCTCCCAGCCGAACTGGTTCACCATGCGCTCGAGCCACGCGGTCTTGTACGCCGAGGCTTCCTCGGTCTGGACCGCGGTGAGTAGCGCGCCGTTCGGAAACCCCTCGTCGCGCAGCCACCCACGCGACTCGACGCGCAGCACGTGTGGGCGCGCGGTCAGGTAGATGATCGGATAATTTTTCGCGTCCCACGCAGTCATCAGCGCGACCGCCGAACCCATCGCGACCGGGACGTAGGTCGCGTCAGGAATCTGATCGATCACCTGTTGGTCATCGGTCGTGAGCGTGCCATCGATGTCGGTGACCACGACCTTCGAACCGGCGGGCAACAGGGTGCTGTAGTGCTCGGCGCAGCTGCCATCGGCCTCGAGCATCGAGTACAGCGGCTGCTTGTTCGCGGCGACAAACGAGGTCGCTGGCAGGTCGTAGGCACCGTCAGCATCGGTCGTCGTGCTCGCGATCGAGGTCCATACCGAGCCATCGTAACTCCATAACGCGACGTTCTCGCCAGGTAGCGGATCTGCGAAGTACCCCGCGGTCACCGCCGTGCGTGCCTTGACGCCGTGATACGTGAGGGGGCCTGGTGCAGCCATGGCGCTATCCGCGAGGTAGATGCTCGCGACGAGCCCGCCGGGATTGCCGATCGTGTCGGACGCTTGATCTTTTGAGCGCGGCTCGTCGGAGGCGAGCCTTTCGTTTTGCGCCACCCGAAAGCCGGTGGTCGCGGTGCGAAACGGTAGGCCATCCGGCGTCGGACACTTCAGGGTCGTATCGTGCGTCAGCGGCACCTGACCGGGGCTAGACGAGCACGCGCCGACGAGGAGCACAAAGAGGGCCGTTCGCATGGCGCACGGTAGCTCTGGAGCCATCGCCCTGCCGAGGCGCCCGTCACATTTCACCGTGTCACCCAGAGCGTCTGATCACACAGTACGTGCAAGTCCGACATCGCATAGCGGTACGTCACGCCTGTATGCTCCTTGCGTGCGCCGATCACTGATCGCCCTGTGCTGTGTCGGGTGTGGATTTGCGCCGGGATCGGCGGGAAACAACAATGGTGATCCGGACGGAGGTGCAACAGGCGCGGACGCCCCGAACGGCTCTGGCTCTGGCTCTGGCTCTGGCTCTGGCTCTGGCTCTGGCTCTGGCTCTGGCTCTGGCTCTGGCTCTGGCTCTGGCTCTGGCTCTGGCACGCCATTCGTCGCGCTGCACGTTCCGGCCGGTGGCCAAAGCGCCGGGACCGCGGATCTTGCGCTCACCGCGTCGACCACGATCGATACCGACGCGCTCACGATCGGTGCACCTTTGCCGAGCGGCGTGACGTTCGATCACTGGGCGCAAGCGAGCGGTCCCGAGCTCGCGGTGCTGCACGTGCGTGGGCTCTCGATCGGATCATCGGCGCTCGTCACGGTCATCGGAGTACGGTCGCTGGTGGTCCTCGCGAGTGAGGTCATCGACGTCGAAGGCAGGATCGACGGTGGCGCCAAAGCGACGCGCGCGGGCGCCGCGGGCTCGCAAGCCCAAGCGGGCGCAGGCGCCGGTGGCGTCGGGCTCAACACGCAGACCTATTATGACTCGGGCGGCGGCGGCGCGAGCTATGGCACCGCTGGCAACAGTGGCGGCAACTCGACCAACAGCAATAACAACCCGAACCTCGCGGGGGGCGCGGGCGGCGCGACGCAGGGCACCGACCTGATCGCTTCGCTGGTCGGCGGATCCGGTGGCGGCAATGCCGACCGGCTCGTGTGCGACACGCAGACCGGCGGCAATGGTGGCGCAGGTGGCGGCGCGATCCAGCTCAGCACACCGTCGACGATTTCGATCAACGGCGCCGTCCTGACGGGTGGCGGCGGGGGCGCGGGTGGCACGAACTGCGTCGGTGACGGCGAGAACTGGGGCGCGGGTGGTGGTGGTGGCGCAGGCGGCGCGATCGTGCTGCAAGGCTCGTCGGTCACGGTCGGTGGGCTCGTCGCTGCGAATGGCGGCGCAGGTGGCGGTGGTGCGGGCGCAGGTAACGGCGATGCGAATGGCCCCGGTGTCCACGGTTACGCGGGCGACGACGGCGGCAGCGCGCTCGCGCACGGAGGCGGACTTCAAGGCGGATACAGCGCCGAGGGTGGCGACGGCGCGACGGGAAGTACTGTCGCCAAAGCGGGCACCGCGAATACACAAGGCCAAGGCAACGGCGGCGGTGGTGGCGGTGGAGTCGGTCGGATCTTGTTGAAGACCGAGCATGCGACGACGCCCGGCACCGTAAGCCCGGCGCCGAAGGTCATGCCGTAAACCGGCGACGCGCGCCGCGATGTTCGAGCTGGAGCTCGATCGCGCGGAGCTCGATGATCTCCGCGGGCTCGCGCGGCGCGGCGCCATAGAGCGCATCGCCGACGATCGGATGTCCGAGGCTCGCCAGGTGCGCGCGGATCTGATGCGTGCGACCGGTCTCGAGGTCGAGCTCGACGGTCGTCGTCGCGGTCGCGCGTGCGGTGACCGTGAAGTGAGTGCGCGCTGGCTGACCGTCGGGGACGATCGCGCGGCGATAATCGTTCTGCGGATCGCGACCGAGCGGTCCATCGATCGTGCCGCGATCATGCGCGAGAACACCTTCGACGACCGCGCGATAACGCCGCTCCATCGCGCCACCAGAGAGCTGCGTACGGAGGGCATCGTGGATCGCCGCATTCTTGCCGATCACGAGTAGCCCACTTGCACAGCGATCGAGGCGATGAGCCGGGTGCGGGCGCCACGCCGCCCATGGCCGATCTTCGCGCGCACCGGCGTGCCACAAGAGCGCGTTGAGAAGCGTGCCCCGGCGGTACGCGCCGAGCGGGTGGACATGGAGCCCCGCGAGCTTGTCGACGATCACGAGCTCGTCGTCTTCGAAGACGATCGCGAGAGTTCGCGGTTCGGGGAGGAGAGTGCCTGTCAGGGGACCGGCTTCGAGGACGTCGCAGGTGGTGACGAGCTGATTGATCGCGCCGGGCTGGCCATTCACGGTGATGCCTCCAGCCGCGATCAACGGCCCGATCTGGTCGACTGTCACGACGATCAAGTGGCGCTTGCACACGTCGACCAGCCGGCCAGGAGCTGCCATCGCGAGGGTGAACCGGCTCATCGACCGTCAGTGTATGGTGAGCCGGTAAAGCATGCCTGGTCGATCGTCGTGATAGCAGTCGGCGCGGCTCACGGCTCTCTCGTCGATGCCGGCGATCACACCGCGCTCGTTTACCACGCGTGGGTCGCGGGCCGCCGCGTGCACACGCCGCGCTTGGTCAGCTGCGCGAGATAGATACTGCGCCGTCCGGCGACGACGTACGCTACGAGCGAGACGAGCGCGACGTGCGGCAACGCATGCCAGCCGAAAAGCTCGACCGCCATGATCGTGAGCGCGACCGGGGTGTTCGAGGCGGCACCGAAGATCGCGGCGAGCCCCACGCCCGCCGCGAGCGGTTGCGAAATCCCGAGCACCGGTGCGAGCGCCGCGCCGAGAGTGGCGCCGATAAAGAACAGCGGTGTGACCTCACCACCGAGAAAGCCCGCACCGAGCGTGACCGAGGTGAACATCAGCTTGAGCGCGAACACGTATCCCGGCGTCGCCGTCGTGAACGAGCTCTCGATGCCGGGCACGCCGAGCCCGAGGTACGCGCTGGTGCCGACGAGCTGCCACAACCCGACGACCACCACACCACCGATCGCCATCCGCACCCCGAGCTGCGGCACGTGGCGCTCGCCGCGCTTCTTGAGCACGTGCGTGAGCTCGATGAACGCGATGGCCGCCGCCGCGATCGCGAGCGCCACGACCAGCCAGCGCAGCACGAGCGCGAACGTCAACGGGGTCGCAGCGACGGTCGGATACGCGGTGTGCACGATGCCGCACATGCGCGTGACTCGATCTCCCGCGATCGCTGCGATCACGGCGGGCACGATCGCGCGGACTTCAAATCGGCGCAGCCGCACGAGCTCCATCCCGAACATCGCGCCCGCGAACGGCGTGCCGAACACCGATCCGAAACCGCCCGCGACCCCCGCGACCAGGATCGCGCGCCGCTGCTCGGGCGTGAGGGTCACGCGATGGTTTAGCCAGTCGGCCAGCGATGCACCCATCTGCACCGCAGTGCCCTCGCGCCCTGCACTGCCGCCGAACAGATGGGTGAGCACGGTCCCGACGAGCACCATCGGCATCATCCGCAGCGGAATCTCCGCGCCGCCATCGTGGATCGTATCGATCACGAGGTTGGTGCCGGCCTTGATCGAAGCGCCGAACTTCGCGTACAGCGTGCCGATCACCAGGCCCGCGACAGGAAGCGCGAACACGATCGTCTCGTGCGCGGTGCGAATCGCGGTGACCTCGGCGAGCAGATAGAGGAACGCGGCCGAAGCGACGCCGCACGCGACTCCCACGATCGCCGCGCCGACGATCCAGATGACCAGTGTTTTGGCGAAGGCGATCATGACGGGGCTCCTGGTGAGCACCGGAGGTCGCGCGATCCTACGGTGCCCGCATGGCGGGAATCGTAGGAGTCATTGGCAATTCGCTCGAGTAGACGAACGGCTGCGGGTATCGGCGGACTCCACCGCCTTCGTGCGCGACTGCCCGAGTATAGGCGCGGACGCGTGTCGCTTTGGAAGTTTATTTCAGGGTAGAGGCTCACCCCGATCACCGCAGGTGGCATGGGGCACGGTCCCGAGTCCGCACGCGCTGCTCCATACTGCGCCCGATGAAGACGATGAAGACGCTGAAAACGATGAAGGCGATCGAGATCACGACTCCTGACGGCACGGCACCTACCTTCGTCTGGGACAACGAAGGTGCGAGCATCCTGGTGCTCATGGATGGCATCGGCATGCGGCCCGCGATCCGCGACGTCGCCGCGAAGATCGCCGACCACGGCTACCGCGTCGTGATGCCCGACCTGTTCTATCGTCTCGGTCCGTACACCGCGCCCGAGCCTGCGTCGCTGTTCTCGGATCCCGGGGCTGGCAAGGTGTGGTTCGGTCGGATCGGCGGGATGATGACCACCGAGAACGTGCGCAAGGATCTCGGCGCGTACCTCGACTACATCGCCGTGCCGAGGGTCGGTGTCGTCGGATACTGCATGGGAGGTCGGTTCGCGATCGTCGCGGCAGCGGACTATCCCGACCGCGTTGCCGCTGCGGCCGCGTACCACCCGGGGGGCCTCGTCACCGACAAGCTCGACAGTCCCCACCTTCTGGCACCGAAGATCCGAGCCAAGGTCTACGTCGGTGGCGCGAAAAACGATGCGCAATTCACCCCGGCGATGAAGGACACGCTCGCCGCGGCGTTGAACGAGGCAGGCGTCTCGAACACGGTCGAGATGTACGACGCGATGCACGGCTGGGTACCGAACGACACACCAGTCCATGACGAGGCGGAGACCGCGCGTCACTACCAGACGATGTTCGCGCTGTTTGACTCGGCACTCAAGGCTTGAGCACGATGCCGCCGACGACCTCGCCGTGCCACTTCGCGCGCAGCGCCGCTTTGAAATCAGCGAGGGGATAGGTTCGCGACACGACCGGCACGAGCTGGCCCGAGCTCGCCCAGGCCATCACCTGCGCGAGCCGCGCTGCGCGGATCGAGGGACTGTTCACGGTCGAGATCACGGTCGGGCACCCGAGCACGTCGAGCCCCTTCATCATGATCAAGTTCGTCGGCAGCTGGTTCGCATGCGGCGCGCCGCGCTCGCCCTTCGCCTTCGCGACAAACGGCGTCGCCGCCCAGCCCACGATCAAGTAGCGCGCACCGAAACTGACGCAGCGAAGGCTCTCGGCGGAGATCGGGCCACCCACGCCGTCGTAGACGACATCGACGCCACGACCCTCGGTCAAGCGCTTCACTTCCTCGCGCAGCGGTTGCGACGCCTCGATCACGTGATCGGCGCCTTGCGCTTTGACGACCGCGAGCTTGGCGGCCGAACGCCCGGTCGCGATCACGGTCGCACCGACGAGCTTCGCGACATGGACCGCGGCAAGACCGACCGAGCCCGACGCGCCGTGGATCATGACGGTCTCGCCGGCAGCGAGCCGGCCGCGTGCGATCAAGCAGTGATACGCGGTCTCGTAGTTACCAAGGAGGTTGCACGCTTGATCGAACGTGAGCGCACCCGGAATCACATGCACCGCTTCACGCGGCGCGACCGCATACGAGGCGAACCCGCCATACTCGCGATACGCACCACTCGAGCGCGGCCCGGCGAGGAAGGGATCGACCAGCACACGCGTGCCGACCGCGAGCTCCGCATCGCCACCGGCCCACGCGACCGTGCCGGCGTACTCGAGGCCCGGCGTGTAGGGCGGCTTCGGCACGTGCTGGTACTGGCCACTCGCCATGATCAGGTCGACCCAACCGACCGCGGCACTCGCCACAGCGACGACGACATCGCGCGGACCGAGCATCGCCGGATCGGGACGCTCCATCTTGACGAGGCTCGCGAACTGCTCGATCGCCTGTAGCGGTTCGTCCCCGAGCTCGCCGATCACGACGCGTTGCCCCATCCACCGGGTGCATACCGCAGTAGGATCGGCCCGCGCCATGGCTGAACGCACGCTCGTCGCCTCGGCGACCAACCTGCTCGTCCGTGGCTTCATGATCGTGCCGACCGATCGCAAGAACCCCGAGGGGCTCGTAGTCAATGCGCTGTTCTCCGTCGCACGCGCGATCTTGCGCGGCATCGCGTTCAAGGTGCCGGCGCACGCGATCGCGGTGATCGATCCGGTGCCGAATCCGAGGTGGCCAGCGATCCTCGGCGCGCAACTGCCGCTGCTCGCCGAGTTGTGTCGCACGCTCGGGCTCGCGGTCGTGGAATCCTCCGACGAGCTGCGCACGTGCGCGGCGTACACGCGCGAGGCGCTCGCGGTGGGTGACGATGTCGTGATCGTCGCCATCGACAAGCGCTATGCCCAGCTCGTGAGCGATCGCGTGTGGTGGTACGACGCGAACAAGGATGCGCGCTACACGCCGGAGATGGTCGTCAAGCGATTCGGTGTCCCGCCCGCACAGGCCGGCGAATGGCTCGCGCTCGTCGGCGATGACGATCAGATGCCCGGCGTCGCAGGCATCGGCGCGAAGGGCGCGACGCAACTGTTCGAGCACTACGCGACCACCGAGGCCGCGCTCGCCGCGATCGCCGACATCAAGGGTCGCACCGGTAATGCACTTCGCGTCGCAGGCCCCGAGATCGTGCGCACCGAGCTCGCACGCGGCAGGCTCGCGAGCAAGCTCGCACCCGGCACGGCACCCGCGTTCGCGCCGCCCTCTCCCGCGGTGATGAATGCGTTGTTCGAGAAGCTCGGCTTTGTCGAGTTGCTCGTCGCTGATGGTGGCGCATTGCGCGTCACCGTGTGCGAGACCGTCGAGGTTCTCCGCGCCCAGCTCGCGAAGCTCGCGCCGCCGGTGGCCGTCCATCCGCTGTTCGATGATCTCGACCTCGCGGGGCTCGCCTTTGCGACTGGCGATGGCAGCGCGCTGTACGCCCCGTTCAAGGGCTCCGGCACCACGCTCGCAAGTCCGGCAGTGATCGCGGACTGGCTCGCGACCACACCGACGCTCGTCCACGCGCGCGAAGGGCTCTGCATCGCGCTCGCACGCGCGCACCTCACGATCGCCGATGTTGGCGATTCTGCCGCCGCGTCGCACCTCACGCAGCCGAGCAACTGGGCGCCCCACGATCTGCCAGTCATCGCGAAGCTCGCGCTTGGCCGCGCGCTGCCTGACGAAGCGACCGTGCTCGGCGCCGGTGCGCAGCGAAAGCCGTGGGCCGCGATCTCGAGCGATCGAGCGGGTGAATTCGCCGCTCGGTACGCCGATGCATGCGTCGCGGTGTGGAACCTGCTCGCGCCGAAGCTCGATCCCGATCGGCTCGCCGAGTACCACGCGATGTCCGAGACCTGCGTGCGCATGGAGCTCTACGGCATCGGTGTCGATCGCAACGAGCTCGATGGCGCCGAGCGCGACTTCGCAGTGATCGAAGCCGAGCTACAGGCCGAGATCGAGAAGCTCGCGGGTCACGCGTTCAACGTCAATTCGAGTAAGCAGCTCGGGTCCGTGCTGTTCGAAGAGTTGAAGCTACCGATCGTCAGCCACACGAAGACAGGGTGGAGCACATCGATCGAAGCGCTCGAACGGATCGAGCACGCGCATCCGATCGTCGCGCTCGTGTTGCGCTGGCGCGTCCTGCGCCGGTTGCGCGATAGCTGGATCATCTCGCTGCGCGGCTGCATCGCGCCCGATGGGCGCGTCCATTCGCGCACCGATCCGGCGCGATCGTTCAGTGGCAGGCTCGTCAACTCGAACCCCGATCTGTCGCGCGTTCCCGGCCGCACTCCCGAGATGGCGCGGATTCGCCGCGCGTTCGTCGCGAAGCCCGGCCACGTGCTGCTCTCGGCCGACTACAACCAGCTCGGCCTTCACGTACTCGCGCACCTCACGCGCGACCCAGCCCTGGTCGAACCGTTACGCGCGCGCGCCGACCTGCACGTGCTCACCGCCTCGGCCGTCCTCGAGAAGCCGATCGCGGAGCTCACGTACGAGGACCGCCAGCTCGGCAAGGTCGTCAACTTCGCGACGTTCGCGGGCCAGGGCTCGTCCGCGCTCGCGCTCCAGCTCAACATCAGCGCGGCCGAAGCCAAGGGGCTGATCGCGCGCTTCGATCGGCGCTACGCGCACGTCCGTGCGTTCCAGGACGAGCAGCTGCGGCTCGCCAGGGAGCGCGGGTACATCACGACGATCGCGGGCCGGCGCTGGCCGATCGGCGGCCTCGAATCGCTCGATTCGCGCGATCGATCGTATGCCGAACGTCTCGCTCGTCGCGCGACCCACGAGGGCTCGGTCTCGGACGTCGCGCGCCGTGGCCTCCTCGACGCGGATCTCGCCCTTCGCCGGGCGGGGCTGAGCGCACAGCCGCTCGCCGAGATCCTCGACGAGGTCCTGTTCGAGGTCCCGCACGCCGAGCTGAGTCGTGCGGCGACGATCGCGGCCGAGGCGATGTCGCACGCGTTCGAGCTCGAAGTACCGCTCGTGGTCGGCCTCGAAGCCGGCGCCAACTGGGCTGATTTGACAGAGATAAGGATCCCCTGACCGACAGGATTCAATGGTGCAATTCTTGAACACCGCACGAGAGGTGGCAGGCCACGTCGTCGAGATGCAGACCAGGGCGCGGCGACCGTGTCAGGACAGCACGGTGTGCGAACGCCGCAGTGCGGATCTCGAACATCAGCTCGCCGCGCGTGACGAGTTCATCGCAACCCTCGGAGTTGAGCTGCGCAACTCCGTTGCTCCGCTGGTCCTGCTCGCCGACCACTTCGACCGCCTCAAAGTCACCACCGACCCCGCGATCGCGGCCCGGGTCTCCCAGCTCAACCGACAGGTCCGAAAGCTCACGGTCACGATCGACCGGATCACCGAGCTGTCGGCATTGCGCGAAGGCAGGATCGACCTCTCGTACGAGCTCGTCGATCTGCAGGACGTGCTCGAAGACGTCGTGCGCGAGCAGGCCAACGATGCCCTCCGGTCCGGTGCGCGCTTGCACGTCGTTCGTGCGCCCCCGGTGCAGGGCTGGTGGGATCGCGCGCGGGTCAAGCAGATCGTTGCGAACCTGGTCGAGAATGCGATCCGGTACGGCGACGGAGCCGAGGTCGAGCTTGCCACCGAGCTTCACGGCACACAGGCTGAGCTCTCTGTCAGCGACAACGGGCCCGGCATTCCGATCGAGCATCGCGAGTTCCTGTTCGACCGATTCGAGCATGCCCCTCCCCACGGAGCCGGTGGTTTCGGCGTCGGTCTGTGCGTTGTCAAGCTGCTGAGCGAAGCGATGGGTGGGACGGTGAGACTCGAATCGGGAACAGCGGGCGCGCACTTTTGCGTGACGCTCCCGCGTGGTTGAAATTTCGCCATGACGGACACGCGCGCTCTCGAAACGGGAATTCCCGGCGTCGAGCACGATCTACATCACGTTGCTTGCCGCGTCGCACACGCGGATGGTCGCGCACCTCCGCGGCATGGAGTTCTTTCGCCCCGAGCTGATCATGAAGATGCGCGACCTCGCGTACGACAGCCGGATCCGTAAATTCCAGATCACCGATCGCGGCTTGCTCGTCGCTGACTCGTTCGATAGCGCCGAACAAATTTTCTCGGGCATGGCCCGTACCATCGAGAATGAGTAGCCCAAGGACATGAAGCTCTACGTCCTCATCGTCGACGACGAATTCGGACTTGCGGATATCACCGCAGATCTGTTGACCGATCGTGGCTATGAAGTGGCGATCGAGATCAACGGTAAGCTCGGCCTCGCCAGCCTGCAGAAGCGGCCGGCCGACATCGTGCTCAGCGATCTCATGATGCCGATCATGGACGGCCCCGAAATGATCCGGCGGATCCGGCAGGACCCGGCTCTCGTGCGAATTCCTATCATCCTGATGACCGCGTTGCCAGAAGCTGCACCGACGGGCGAACTCGGCCAGCACGATGCGTTGATCGTGAAGCCTTACAAGATCGCCGAGCTTGTGGCGCTGATCGAGAAACTCACGAAGCGCTGACATATAGTGCGCGGATGACCAAGGTCTCCACGTTCGCCATGGGGCTGTCCCTCATCCTCAGCTTCGCCGCATGCGGCGGCAAGAAGCCGCCACCGCCTCCCGCGCCCGCGCCCGCACCGATCGTCGAAGCGAAGGCCGAGCCGGTCGCGCCACCAGCGCCGCCGCCGCCCAAGCACGCGACCGCGAGCATGACTGGCACGGCAAAGTACAAGGCCGTGAAGGGCACCGTCGAGTTCAAAGAGACACCGGACGGCATCGAGGTCACCGCGAACCTCGAAGGTCTCAAGAAGGGCGACCACGGCTTCCACATCCACGAGAAGGGCGATTGCTCGGCCCCCGATGCGATGAGCGCGGGTGGTCACTTCAACCCGACCAACATGAAGCACGGCGCGCCGGATGCTGAAGAGCACCACGAGGGGGACATGGGCAACATCACGGCCGAGAAGGATGGCAAGGCCACCAAGACGTTCACGCTCAAGGGCGCGACGCTCGGCGACGGCAACACCTCGATCGCGGGCAAGGGTTTCATCATCCACGCGAAGGCGGATGACATGAAGACCCAGCCGACCGGCAACGCGGGCGATCGCGTCGCGTGCGGCACGATCACCGTCGACGAAGCGAAGTAACTCCGAGAAGCGACTCGCCTGGAATTGCTAGCTACTCCAGCGCGATGTCGGCGATCAGGTAGCCCGCGGTACCTTTGATTGCCGGCGCGCCGAGCTGGATGCCTGCAAACGCTGGCATCGGCAGGTTGCCGAGCGCGCTGTCCGCAGCGCCGCCGACGCCCCCCCACACCGACGTCACGATGCTGTGCAGCGCATCGTCGGTGAGTGGCCGAACGACCGTGGCGGCCTGCGAGACGATCTGCGTATGGACGTCGGGCGTGCCGACGGTGAGGCGCAACTTGCCAGTCTGTGAGGGGCTCATCTCGAGCGTGGCCTTGACCGACAGGGCGAACGTCTGCACCGGCGCGCCTGCATCATCGGTCGCGGTGACGATCAGGTCACCGATCGCGAGCTCGAGGCCATCGTCGCCCGTGGTCACCGTCGGCGGCAACGACATCTCGAGCGACAGCTTCGTCACGGTCGGATCGAGGATCGCCGAGAGCGGACCGAGCGCGCTACTCGGCACGGTCGTGGCGAACGCGCCTGCAGCCCACAGGCCGGCAAACAGCTGGTTGACCGAATCAGCAGCGAGCGCGAGACCGATGCCGGTGCTCTGCGCGAGGAGGTCTTCGTTCATCGGCATCGGCAGCGCGAGTGCCATGCCGCCCTCGCCGCCCGTGACCCTCACCGACGTATCGACCAGGACCGTGAGCCCCGACGCGGTGATCGAGATTTTCGTCGGCACCGCCGTGATCGCAGCCATCTCGCCAAGAATGGTGGCGGCAATCGGCTTCGCGACGAGACCCGCGAGTGCGTTATCGGCGATGGCCGGGACCTTGTCGTGGATCATCGTAGTGAGCGCGCCCTCGACCTTGCCGCGAACGATGCCGTTGAACAGGTCTTCGATCGCGCCGGGCACGCCACCGACATCCATGCTGAAGTTGTCGAGCGACACGGTGACCGCGCCGACCGACGTCTTGATGGCCTTGTTCGCGACCGCGACGCCGAGTGCGCCGTGGAGGTGTGCCGCACTCGATCTCACGGTGATCGTGGTCGAGCCACCGATGCACGCGAGCTTGTAGCTCGCGTGCAACTTGACGACGACGTTGCTGATCGTGAGATCCGTGCCGAGCGACGTCGCGATCGGGGCGAGACCGACCGTGATGTTCGAAAGATCAATGCTGGTGATATCGATCGTCGCGCCGAGGCAACCCGTATTGTTGTAGACCGGGTTCACCGCCTGCGCCGCCGCGGTGTAGTCGATCGATTTCGCGGCGGTTGCCATGGTGCTGCCGATCGACTTCAAGGCCGCAAGGCTCGCGTGCATGCCCAGCGGTGACTTCGCGCTGCCATCCGTCGCCGCGGTTGTGCCAGCGAGGACCGCACGGACATCCTCGAGATCGATCGAGCCATTGATCGCGTGGCTCTCGATGATCGAGATACCGGGCGCGACATCGATCGACGCGGTGAACGAACCATCCGCGGCGGGCGTGACCTGCGTGCCGTTGACCGTGACCGAGGTCGCGTTCGTCGCCGTGCCGGTGACGGTCAGCGGGCCGGCAGTTGCGGTGGTGCCACGCGCGGGGCTCGTGATCACCAACGTGGGTTCGGCCGCCTGATCGGCACCCGCGCACGCGACCACGAACAGGGAATATGCGATTACGCCGATGGCCCTCATGCAGGTCTTGAAATGCAGTGCTCGTGCCGCCCAGGCAGTTGAGCTAATTATCTGTAATCGATGGCTAAGGCGTCGCGTTGCAGGCGGCGGTAGGGTTCGCCATAACAGCTCGCGAAGTCAGGGGCGCGAGGCTCCGCTGCCCACGCCCATCCGCAGCTGGTAGTTCGCGGCCCTTTTAGTTTGCAGCCGGATCGTGGCGCTTCGCGAACCGGTCTCGGTGCTCCGGCGAGATCGGCGGCGGCACGGCGCGACGACGAACCTCGGTGCCGGTCAATACCGCGCCGGCTCGGACCTGCCAGCTGACGACATCGACATTGTCGGTGACGAGCTGGAGCTCGCAATCTCCGGAGGCTGCGCGCGCCGCGAGCACGTCGATCCATGCGCGGCGCTCCGCGATGGTCGCATCGTTACTCCAGGTCTCTTCGAAGATCACGATCTCGTGTTCGTTGACCTCGGTCACTGATTCGAGCCAGCGCTGGAGATCGAGTTGATCGTATTCATCATCGACGGGCTGCGCCTCCAGCCAATCGCCGAGCACTTCCGCTGCCGGGCGCCGCGTGACGAACCGGCCGTACAACGTATGCGTGCCTGCACTCATGCGCGAGTCCCGTGTGCAACGTCGGGACCGAGCTGGAGGTACGTGTGGTCGCGTGGTTGCGCGCCAGATCGTGCGCACGCGCGTGGGCATCGCTCGCGGCAGACTGCACTGCGCTGTCCGCGGCTAGTGAAGCTTCCGCTGCAATTCTTTCGCGGCGCGGTGGTTCGGTTCGAGCTGGAGCACGACCGCGACGCGCTTCCTCGCTTCGCCGAGCTCGCCGAGCTCGGCACACGCGGCGGCGAGCTCGGTCAAGGCATCGGTGAAGTATGGCGCGAGCAGCGCCACTTGTTCGAGCTCGCGTTTGCCGGTCGCAAAGTCGCCACGCCGCATCGCCGCGTTGCCGAGCTCGAGGTGTGGGATCATGAGGTGCGACGTGCTCGGATCACGCGCGAGTTGCGCGAGAGCGAGCTCGCCACGAGGATCGCGCATGTCGAACAGCGCGAGTGAACACGCGAGCCGCACCCGTAGCGACGGATCGGCGAGCTTGCCCGCGACCTGGTCGGCGGCCCCCTGGGCACGCGCGTCGCCGAGCGCTTCACAGGCCTTCGCGCGCAGCATCGTGAGCTCGCTCGCGAGCAGCGGCGCCAGCTCAGGAATCGCGGCCGCGTGGCTGCGACGACCGAGCGTGATCGCGGCGGCACCGCGCAGCGTCGGGGCTTCGGTCGGATCGGCGACGACCGCGCGCAGCGCAGGACCGCTCGTCGCCGCGGTGGTCTCGTCGAAGGCATCGGCGAGGCGCTCGCGGCGCGCCGTGCGAGCGGCCGCTCCGGGCCACCACGTAGCGATGGTGGCGGCGAGCTCGGTCGGCGATTTCTGTGCGTGACACACGCTGCACGCGTTCGGCACACCGTGCCGCGCCGTGGTGTTCGGTGCCGGCACGTCGATCGCGTGATCGGCGAACTTGTCGAGCACGCCCGCGACGACCGGCGGCATATGGCAGGCGATGCAGGTCGCGGTCTTGTGATGCGAGTGGTCCGGCGCGAGGTCTTTGTGACAAGACATGCAGAGCTTGGTGGGCTCGCCGCGGAGCTCGGCATGCTTCGCGCCCGGCGCGTGCGGTGCGGAGTGACACGTCAGGCAGGTCGCACCGCCCTTGCGGTAACAGGCCGATTGCAACATCGCCTGGTATTCGAAGCTCGACGTCGCCGGGCGACCATCGGCGAAGAAGTCGCTCGAGGTCCCGCCCCCCGGCAGCGTGATGACGATCGGATCGTAGGCCTCGTCGTAGTCGCCGCGCAGATCGAACGCGTGATCGGCATCGAGCAGCGGCCACAGCGGTTGCCGCGGACCGTGACATCGCGCGCACGCGGTGATGCTCGTCGTCGAGGGCTTCGCGATGTCGGCCTTGTTCGAAGAGTCGATGTGCGTACTTCCCGGGCCGTGACACGCCTCGCACGCGACCGTGAAGTCCGAGGCGGTCGTGGTCCACCTGCCCTTGTCGTTCGCGACGCGCAGGTTCGTGGTGTGGCAGTCGAGGCACTCGTGGTTCGCCATGCGGCGGGCGTTCGTCCACCAGAACGGATGCTCGGGAGTGAGCGCTCCTTGCTTGGCCTCGGTGAAATCGACCCACTTGTTTTCAGACACATGAAAATAGACCGGCAGCACCTGCCAGCGCCCGTCGGGGAATACGGTCACCGCGTCCTGCATTCGCTTGCCACCGATCACCCAGTCGACAGGAAAGTCCGCCTGGCTACCCGCCGGGCCCGCGGTGCGCATCGAGTGATCCTTTCCGTGGCGCGTCATCGTCGCCTCGCTCGACGTACCCTCGAAATGCGCGTTCGCAAAATCACCGACGACGAAGGCATCGGTCGCCGGTGACAGCGCGCGCGCGTGCCAGCTCTTGGCCCAGCCCTTGGATTCCTTGCCGTGGCAATCGCTGCACGCGGCGCTGCCGACAAACGTGCGCGGCGGTGCGCCGGCATCCGGCGTGAACGCTGGCATCGTGATCTGCGGCTTGCCGATCACGGGGGGTGGCGTCGGATCGACAACCGCCGCGGGCGATCGCGTCAGCTCGTACGCGACACCGCCGGTGATGACCAGCGCGACGACCGCGAACGATACGAACCGTTTTCTCACTAGTACGCGTAGCCGATCGAGCCATCGAGCGTCGGCCAGATTTCTCCGAATGCGGGCCGGCTGCTACCACCGGGAATCCGCGCTTGATCGTATTGCGCGCCGAGCCCGAGCGCGATGTGGAAATGTTCCGCGAGCAGCCACGCATAACCGACCGACGCGCCGACCGCCCACGTGACGCCGTTGCCGCGCGACGCGCTCGCGACGCCTGCTTGGCAGAACGGCGAGAGCCACCAACCGGTCGGTGTCTGCGCGCGCAGATATAGCATCGGTCGAACGCGACCGACGAAGCCCTGAACCTCGAAGAACGTGTCTTCCTGCGTCCACGGCGTATACGACTCGGCCGCGATCTGGAGCGCTACGTGATCGCTGACCGCGCGCTGGTAGCCGATGCCCACGACGTGCAGTCCGAGGTCGGCCAGCATGAGGTTCGGTGGATCTGCACGCGCGACGCTCGCGAGCACCACGACCAGCGCGACAACCACTTTCATCCGCTGGAGCATACGGCTGAGTCCGCCAGAACGCGCGACTGTCGCCTCGAAGAAGCGGCGGATCAGGCCTTCCCGCCTAAATGATTCGACCCATCTCGCGATACTCGAGGCGCGCAGCCTCGACGAGATCGGCGTTTGTCACGGCCCGGTTACCTTCGGCCGCCGAGAGCGCGGCACGCAGCACGGCCTTCTTGATGTAGCCACCAGCCATCTCGAACTGGCGCGCGAGCGTGTCCCAATCGATGTTCGGCGCGAGCGGCGCTTGCGGCGGGAACATGCTCCGCCACAGCTTCGCCCGCTCCGGTGCCTCGGGGAGCTCGAACGCGATCGAGAATCTCACGCGACGACGGAACGCTTCGTCGATGCCTTGATCGAGGTTCGTCGCGAGCAGCGTGACACCGTCGAACGTCTCCATGCGTTGCAAGAGATAGTTGACCTCGAGGTTCGCGTAGCGATCGTTGGCCGAGGTCACGGTCGTCCGCTTCGCGAAGAGCGAATCGGCCTCGTCGAAGAACAACACCGCGTGCGAGGTCTCGGCCTCTTCGAAGATCCGCGCGAGATTCTTCTCGGTCTCGCCGATGTACTTGTTCACCACCTGCGACAGATCGATGCGATAGAGATCGAAGCCGAGCTCGTGCGCGAGCAGCTGGCAGACCATCGTCTTGCCGGTACCCGGAGGTCCCGAGAGGATCGCCGAGACGCCGCGGCCGTACGGCAATTTCGCGGCGAAGCCCCACTCCTCGAGGAGGACGGGCTTGTAACGGGCGAAGCGAAGGACCTCGCGCACCGCATCCATCGTGTCCTTCGGCAGCACGAGGTCATCCCATTTGAAGCCCGTGGGAATGCGCTGCGCCATCGTGCCGAGCCGGTGCGAGAACGTGAGCCGCGCGGCCTCGCTGAGCTCGTCGAGCTGGATCTGTGGCGCATTCGGCTCGCGCAACCGCGCGGTTGCTTCGGCGCGCCGTGCGACGCGCGTGATGGTCGAGCCGGTGAACGAGTAGCGCGCCGCGACGGTCTCGACATCCTCGGGCTTCGCGAGCGGCGCCGGCAGCTCGCGCCGCCAGAGCTCGAGGCGCTCGCGAAAGCTCGGCGCCGGGACCTCGAGCTCGACGAGCTCGGGAATCGCGTTCGCGAGCCACGATGGCCGCACGCTGAGCGTGAACACCATCGCGATCGCGAGCGTGGCGGCGCCTTCTGCGATCGCCTGGCCGACGCCACGCGGCACTCCATCTTTGAACGCATCGCGACCGTCGAGGATCGCGACCGCATCGCGGAGCGCGGCCTCGCGGAGCGCGGCATTGATGAGCTCGAAGGCTCGCGGCTCGTCGCCGACCGCCGCGAGATCGATCCGCACACACGAAATCTCGCGCTCCGCGAGCAGCGCCTCGACGAGCATCGCCCGACCTACGCCCTCGGGTCCGGCGAGCACCACGCGCGGCGCGGCACCGCCGCTGCCGACGAGCGCGCGGCGGATCTGCGCGATCTTGGCCTCGTCCATCACGACCGCGGCGAGCGCCGCGGGCTCGTGCGAGACACGGACGAAGCCTCGGACCGCTTCATCGACGGTGTCGTGGCCGCGCAGGAACGCGACGATGCGATCCGCGAGGCGGACCGTGCGCATCGAGGAAGGCGTGTTCTCCGTCGGCGTCGAGAGCGTGAGTGCGCCGTGGCGACGCAGGGGTGCGGTGTCATCCAGCCGGGCGTAGACCCGATCGATGTCGTCTTCCTCGCGACCACCGATCAGGCGACCGAGGAAGCTGAGGTCGACGCGTTTCTTCGTGAAGTCGTCGAGCGCGAACGTGAACGCGCGCTCGAGCTCGGGATCGAGCTCCGGTGCGAGTAGCACGGCGACGATCGCGAGATCGATCTTGTCGAGCCAGAACACGCGCACGAGCCGCGCGAGCGGTGCAAAACGATCATCGGCGAGCGCGGTGCGCAGCGCGGCGAGCGCGTCGGCAACGCGCGCATCCTCGGAATCGGCATCGGGGCCGAGCTCGCTCAGCTCGCCGCGCAGCGCGATTACGACCTCCTCACTCGAAGGACCGAACGCGCTGCCTGCCTGGAGGCGGCGACGATGCGCGTGGATCACCAGGAAGCGCGAGAGCAGCGCGCGGGCGAGTGCCGCGGCGAGCGCGTTGACGCTGGAGGCCATCGCGAACAGTTTAGCAGGCGAGCCGGCTGACCGCGACGAACTGGACCGCGCATGCCGCGATGATCACGAGATGGAAGACCTCGTGGTAGCCGAAGACCTTCGGCGAGGGGTCTGGCCACTTGATCAGATAGATCACGGCGCCGAGCGTGAAGGTCACGCCACCGGCGAGGATCAGCCAGAACGTGTCGCGATCGACCGCGCCGTAGAACGCGGGTAGGTAGGCGACCACGACCCAGCCGGCGGCGACGAAGCACGAGGCCGTGATCGTGCGCGGCGCATGCGGCCAGGCGAGAGCGCGGATCACCCCCGCGCCGCACACGATCCACGCGAGGAGCAGCAGCTTGTTGCCGGAGTGGCCACCGAGACCGAGCAGCGCGAACGGGGTGTAGGTGCCGCCGATGCACAGGAAGATCGTGCCGTGATCCGCGCGTCGCAGCCAGTTGAAGACCCGCTGGCTCCAATCGGCGCGATGGAGCGTGCCGCTGACCCAGAACATCGCCGCGAGCCCGCTCGCGTAGATCGCGACCGGCAGCCGTGCACCTTCGCGCACGCACGCGACCAGGATCGCGCCGGCAACAATCGCGACATAGGCCGCGATCCTGTGCGAAACGCCGCGATACTTGGGGCGCGGGCCGGGAACCACGACTCCACGATGACACCACCGGCGGCCCGATAGCCGAACCATTTGGTCACGGCTATGTCAGCGGCCCGAAACGGCCAGCGCAGCGCTAACCAGGTCCTTCGCCACGGTCGTCGGGGGGACCTGGCTGCGTTTACCCTTGCCAGTGCCGAACCAGGTCCGGACATCGACGTCGAGGCCGAGGCCGTGCATGTAGTTGTAGAGCGCCTTGCGCAGCCCGACCCCGAGCGCCTCGTGATCCGTGCCGGTCGGATCGTCGAACGCGAGATCATTGCGCGCGAACGTGATGACCGGCGCTTTGTGAAGCCGGATGCCGTAGAGCTCAGGCTGCTTGCCGATCGGGCTGTGCGCGGTCGCCGCAAAGCGATGCCAGAACGCAGATTGCACGCAGCCCGCCTCGAACAGCTGGCGCACGCGCTCGAGCGAATCGACGGTCTCCTGTGCGGTCTCGGTCGGAAACCCGTACATCAAGTACGCGTGGACCATGATGTTCGCGTCGCTGAACGCGCGGGTCACGCGAGCGACTTGCTCGACGGTGACGCCCTTGTTGATGAGACCGAGCAAGCGATCGGAAGCGACCTCGAGCCCACCACTCACCGCGACGCAGCCGGAGCGTGCCAGGAGTGCGGCGAGCTCGGGCGTGAACGTCTTCTCGAACCGGATGTTCCCCCACCACGTGATCACCACGTTGCGCGCGAGCAAGCGCTCGGCGAGCGCCTTCAATCCCGCCGGCGGTGCGGCTTCGTCGACGAAGTGAAAGCCCGTCTGGCCGGTCTCCTTCACGATCGCTTCGATCCGATCGACGAGAATATCGGCGTGGACCGGGTCGTAGCGCGAGATGTAGTCGAGGGTGATGTCGCAGAACGTGCATTTCTTCCAGTAACAGCCGTGCGCGATCGTGAGCTTGTTCCACCGGCCATCGGACCAAAGCCGATGCATCGGATTGAGCATCTCGAACAGCGAGAGATATTTGTCGAGCGCGAGCCCGACGTATGTCGGTGTGCCGGCATCGCGCAGCGGCACGTCGTGCAGGGCGGCATCGCTGCGCAACACGACCTCGTGGTCGACGCGCACGAACGTGCGGAGCAGCGGCTTTGCCGGATCGCGCAGATGATCGATCAACGCGAGTAAGGGCCGCTCGCCATCATCGAGCGTGACGTAATCGACGTAATCGAACACGCGCGGATCGCTGAGCTCGCGCAGCTCGGTATTCACGTAGCCGCCACCGAGGACGATCGTGATCTTTGGCGCGATCGCTTTGAGCGCCTTCGCGATCCGGAATGCGCCGTACACGTTCCCGGGAAACGGCACCGTGAGTCCGACCACCTCGGGCGTGTGCTCCTCGTAGAGCTCCTTCGCGATGTCGTCGAGCGTCGCATCGATGAGTGTCGGGTCGCCCTCGAGCTCCTCTTGCAGTGCATCGAACGTCGCCGCGCTCGCCGCGAGGTGCTCGCCATAACGCGACAGCTCGAAGTGGGGCTGGATCCCTTCGCGCACCACGTCCGCGACGTCATCGATATAGAGGCTCGCGAGGTGTTTCGCGCGGTCCGCGACCCCGAGCATGCCGAATGCCCATTGCAACGGATCGTCCTCGCCCTTGTCTGCGATCGCCGCGAACCGCGGTCCCTCCGGCAAGAACGTGCGCGTCGCGATCCGCATCGCGAGCGCAGGGTCCCGGCCCTGCAGAAACGCCACAACGGAATCGATCGTCTTGACGTAGCGATCCGCGTGCTCCATGAAGCTCGCGATCGATTTCGGCAGGCTTTCGGCACTCACGGTGTCTTCGGTGTTTCGGGCGGCCTCCATCCGCGCCTCGAGCTCGGCCACGATCGCCTCGAGACCCTCGCGCGAGAACACGCGCAGGAACAATTCGATCGCCGGGTCCGCCTGCCGAACGTCCAAGTCAAGCTCGGCCGCGTGTTGTCGCAAAAATCCCGTCAAATAAGCCGTCGCTGGATACGGCGTATTCAGCTGCGTCATCGGCGGAGTCAGGAGAAGGATGCGCAACGCCTGACCATCCTAGCTGCCATCCGGGCTGACTGGTAGGGTCGGAGGCGATGCGGCTCAACAAGTATCTCGGCGAGAGTGGTTCCTGGTCACGCCGGCAGTCCGATGACCTGATCGCGGCTGGAAAAGTGACTGTCAACGGGGAGGTCGCTACCCTCGGCGCCAAGGTCGAACCAAGCGACGAGGTCCGAGTCGAGGGCGAGCTCGTCGGCGGCGCCCGCAAGAAGGACGCCCCGGTCTACATCGCGCTCAACAAGCCGATCGGCATCACCTGCACGACCGAACGCCACATCGAAGGCAACATCATTGAATTCATCGGGCATGCCGAGCGCATCTTCCCGATCGGTCGCCTCGACAAAGAGTCCGAAGGCCTCATCCTCCTCACGAACGATGGCGACATCGTGAACGAGGTCCTCCGCTCCGAGTTCAACCACGAGAAGGAATACGTCGTCGAAGTCGACCGCCTCCTGGGTCACGACTTCGTCGAGCTCATCGAGGCCGGCATCCACCTCGTACCCGAAGGCGTGACCAAGAAATGCAAGGTCACGCTCCTGGGACCGAAGACCTTCAACATCGTACTCACCCAGGGTCTGAACCGACAGATCCGCCGCATGTGCAGCGAGCTCGACTACCAGGTCGTCGCGCTCCAGCGGATCCGGTTCATGAACATCAAGCTAGGTAACCTCGCGATCGGCAAGTGGCGCAGCCTCACGCCCGCCGAGCTCGAAGGCCTTCGTCCGCCGGGCGGACTGAACGACAAGAAGGCGAACAACGAGTCCGTTCCCAGCACGCCGAAGGCAAAGCCTAACAAGTCTGGCGGCGCGACGAAGCCGAATCCCGATCGCGAAGGCGGGTACGCGGCTGGTCGCGGTCGCGGCGCAGGCGGCGGGCGCGGTGTGGGCGGTGGTGGAGGGCGCGGCGCGACCAGTGAACGCGGCGCGAGCAGTGGTGGTTACGGCGGTCGCGGCGCGAGCAATGGTGGCTACGGCGGTCGCGGCGCGAGCAGTGGTAGCTACGGCGGTCGCGGCGCGAGCAGTGATCGCGGCGCTGGCGGCGGTTACGGCGGTCGCGGCGCGAGCAGAGATCGCGGCGCGAGCAGTGGTGGCTACGGCGGTCGCGGCGCGAGCAGTGATCGCGGCGCTGGCGGTGGCGCCGGCGGTTACGCCGGTCGCGGCGCGAGCAGTGATCGCGGCGCGAGCAGCGGCGGCTACGGCGGTCGCGGCGCGAGCAGTGGTGGCTACGGCGGTCGCGGCGCGAGCAGCGATCGCGGTGCAGGCGGCGGCGGCGGCGGTTACGCTGGTCGCGGCGCGAGCAGTGATCGCGGCGCAGGCGGCAGCGGCGGTTACGCTGGTCGCGGCGCGAGCAGCGGTAGCGATCCGGATCGCGGCGCGGGATCCGATCGCGGCGCAGGCCGCGGTGGGTACGCAGGTCGCGGCGCGAGTAGCGAACGCGGTGTCGGTAGCTCCGGATATGGTGTTCGTTCGTCCTCGACCAGCGGTACCGATCGCGCGGGCGGCGGTGGCCACGCGGGTCGTGCGGTGGACGGTGGTCGTGGTGCTGGTGCGTACGGGGGTGGCCGCGCGAGCGCCGGCGGCTACGGCGGTCGTGGCACGGCCAGCAGCGACCGCGGTGCAGGCGCGAGCCGTCCCGCAAAAGGCGGTTTCGGCTCGACGCGTCCCGCCGGTGCTAGTGGTGGTCGTCCGAGCGGTGGTCGTCCGAGCGGCGGACGTCCCAGCGGCGGTCGCGGCGGTGGCGGCGGTCGCGGCGGTGGTCGTTAGTAGATAGCGCGCTCATGATCGTCTCGTACGGATGCCCTCGAGCCGGACGATGCTTTGCGGGTGACAGCTCGTAGGAATCACGAATGGCGACGAGCAGCCCACGTGCAGCGATGTTCACTCAAGACGCCTTGGCGGCGCCCTGCTTGATCTGTTCGACGACGCCCGGATCGGCGAGCGTGGTGAGGTCGCCGAGGTCACCCGGATCGTTGCCGCCGGCTTCGGCGATCTTGCGAAGGATGCGGCGCATGACCTTGCCCGAGCGCGTCTTCGGGAGGCCGGGCACGATCTGGAGCTTGTCGATGCGCGCGTGCGCACCGATCATCTTGCGACAGGCGGCATCGAGCGCGGCGTGATCGACCGACGGTGCGGCGACCACGAACGCGTAGATGCCCTGGCCTTTCGCATCGTGGGGGTAGCCGACGACCGCGGCTTCGGTGACCCCGGCGGCGCTCGTGATTGCCGATTCGAACTCGGCGGTGCCCATGCGATGACCGCTGACGTTGACGACATCGTCGACGCGACCCGTGATCCAGTAGTCGCCATCTTGGTCGCGGCGACAGCCATCGCCGGTGAAGTACACGCCCGGAACCTCTGCGAAGTACGTCTTCACGAAGCGCTCGTGATCGTTCCACACGGTGCGCGCTTGGCCCGGCCAAGGTTGCTCGAGGAACAGCCGGCCTTCGCCGGGACCTTCGATCACGGTGTTGTTCGAATCGCGCAGCGCCGGCACGATGCCGGGCAAGGGCTTGTTTGCCGAGCCTGGCTTCGTGGGCGTGACACCCGCGATCGGATTGATCGCGTGGCCGCCGGTCTCGGTCTGCCACCACGTGTCGATGACCGAGCAGTGCTTGTTGCCGACCACGTCGTGATACCAATTCCAGGTCGTGGGGTTGATCGGCTCGCCCACGGTGCCGAGCACGCGCAGCGACGAGCGATCGTACTTCTTCACGAAGTCGTCGCCCGCATTCGCGAGCACGCGCAGCGCGGTCGGTGCGCCGTAGAAGATCGTGATGCGATGACGCTCGACCATGTCCCAGTAACGACCCGCATCGGGATACGTCGGCACCGATTCGAACATCACCGTCGTGGTCCCGTTCGCGAGTGGCCCGTACACGATGTACGAGTGACCCGTGATCCAGCCGACGTCGGCGACGCACGCATAGATATCGCCTTCGCGCAGCCCGAACGAGGTCGCGTGCGTGTACGCGGCGTACGCCATGTAGCCGCCGGTCGTGTGCAACACGCCCTTCGGTTGGCCCGTCGACCCCGAGGTGTACAGAATGAACAGCGGGTGTTCTGCCGGCACGATCGCGGGTGCATGGGTGTCCGCGCCCGCTGCGACGACATCATGCCACCACAGGTCACGGCCTTCTTGCAACGCTACCGGATCGCCGGTGCGCCGGAGCACGACGACCTTGTCGACCGCGGTCTCCTTGCACGCTTCGTCGATAGTGGCCTTGAGCGGAATCTTCTTGCCGCCGCGCAAGCCGGCATCTTGCGTGATGATCAACTTCGCGCCGCAATCACGCACGCGACCCGCGATCGCCGACGCCGAAAATCCGCCGAACACGACCGAGTGCACCGCGCCGAGCCGTGCGAGTGCGAGCATCGCAATCGCCGCTTCGGGCACCATGCCCATGTAGAGGATGACGCGATCGCCCTGCGCGACGCCGAGGCTCGCGAGCGCGTTCGCGAGCCGACACACCTCGCGATGAAGCTCGCGATACGTGATCCGGCGAATGTCGCCCGGCTCGTCGCCTTCCCACAGGATCGCCGCCTGATCGCCGCGCTTGTCGAGGTGACGATCGAGGCACTGCACGCTCGCGTTGAGCGCACCATCTGCGAACCATTTCAACGGCGCGTCGGCGATCGTCGCGAAGCTCCCCTCGAGCCCCTTCGTCGGCGGGGTCGCCCAGGTGATCCGCTCGTTCGCCACGCCCAACCAGAATCCATCGGGGTCGCGCTGCGCGGTGTCCCAGTCCTGTTGGTACTCGGCGAGAGTGGTGATCGTCATGACGCGGATCCTACACCGCCACATCCGCGAAGCTAGGCCAGCGTCTTTTCGATCTGCTCGACGCCATCGTCCAGTCCGTACAGCGTGATGCCGGGCACCACGAAGCCGTAGTCAAGCTGCTGGACATGGTGCGCGGATCAGCCGACCTCGACGATGACCCAGTGCTCCTTACGGTCGTCGACGAGCGGAATGCGAAGGTCGGCTTGCTCGAGCTCATCGACGGTGACGCGGCCGACCGTGGACCCCGAGCCGACACGCTTGACCTGAATGTGATGCACGGTCTGGCGGTACCGGTAGTGGATCGCGAAGCCGGGCCAGTCAGCGGGCATCACCGGCACGATCTTCAAGCGGTCGACCTCGAGCGTGAGGCCGAGCAGCGACTCGATGATCAAGCGATACATCCAGCCTGCCGAGCCCGTGTACCAGGTCCAACCACCGCGCCCGGGGTATTGCGGGTTCGTATAGATATCGGCCGCCATCACGTAGGGCTCGACCCGATAGCGCGCGATCGCCTCGGGCGTATCACCGTGATGCACGGGATCGATCGCATCGAAGAGCTGCCACGCGCGCTCGGTGCGCCCCGCCGCCGCAAACGCCATCACGGCCCACACCGCCGCGTGGGTGTACTGACCACCGTTCTCGCGCACGCCCGGGACGTAGCCCTTGATGTAGCCCGGATTGTGCGCACTCTTGTCGAACGGCGGATCGAACAGCTTGATCACCGCGAGCTCGTTATCGACGAGCCGCTTGTCCATCGCATCGAGCGCCAGGTCGCGACGCTCTTGTGTGCCGCTCCTGGTCAAGGTCGCCCAGCTCTGGGGGAGCGCATCGATCTGGCACTCGTCGCTCGTGGCCGAACCCAGAGGCGCCCCATCGTCGTAGTAGCCGCGGCGGTACCACGCGCCATCCCAGGCATGCGCCTCGACGTTGGCGCGGAGCTCCGCGATCTTCGCGATGCATCTTTCGACGAACGCGGTGTCCCCTCGACCACGCGCGATCGGCTCGAACATGCGCATCACTTCGATCAGGAAGAACGCGAGCCACACGCTCTCGCCCTTGCCCTCGTCGCCGACGAGGTTCATGCCGTCGTTCCAGTCGCCGGTGCCCATCAACGGAAGACCGTGGGCGCCGAGCGTTAGCCCGTGTTCGATCGCGCGCACGCAGTGGTCATAGACCTCCGCACTCTCGTTCGATCGCGCAGGCAGATCGTAGTAGCTGTCCTCGTTCGCGTTGACCGCGCGGCCCTCGATGAAATCGATCTTCTCCGCGAGCACGCCGGTATCACCGGTTGCCGCGACGTAGCGCGCCGCCGCGTACGGCAACCACAGGTAGTCGTCCGAGATCCGCGTGCGAACGCCACGCCCGCTCGGCGGGTGCCACCAGTGCTGGACATCGCCCTGCGGAAATTGATGTGCCGCCGAGCGCAGGAGCTGTTCGCGCAGCAGGGTGGGCTCGGCGTGCACCACCGCGCATGCATCCTGAAGCTGATCGCGAAACCCAAATGCGCCGCCGGATTGGTAGAAGCCACTTCGCCCCCACATACGTGCGGCGAGCACCTGATACATCAGCCAGCCATTCGCGAGGAAATCGAGCGAAGGGTTCGGAGTCTCGACGTGAATCTGACCGAGTATCAGATTCCAGAATGCGTAGACGTCATCGAGTCCGCGTTGGGCCGCGCCGGCACCGCGATAGCGGGCGACGATATAGCGCGCGTCGTCGAGATCGCGGCCGGAGCCGAAGGCGAAGACGAGCTCGCGCTCGGAGCCATCCGCGATCTCGATCGCAGCGGTCTGCATCGCGAGACACGGGTCGTAGCCGGCCCCGACGCGCCCCGAGAGCTTGGTCCGGGCCAGTGCCGCAGGGCGAACCGGCGAGCCGCCGCGCCCCAAAAACTCGGTGCGATCGCCCGTGACGCTGCGCTCCGCTTCGCTGCACTCGAGGAATGCGACACGCGACGCGAAGTCATCACCGTACTGGTTATGTGCGAACAGCGCGCCCGTCTTGACGTCGATTTCCGTGGTGATGTGCAGCGCGTTCGGTGCGCGTTGCACGCCCATCACGAGCTCGAAGAAGCTGGTGACCGAGAGCTTGCGCACGCGGCCCGAGCGGTTCTTCAGCTTGAGCTTGAACAGCTTTACGGGCGCATCCATCGCCACGAACATCGTGAGCTCGGACTGGATGCCGGCATCTTGGGTCTCGTAGACCGAGTAGCCAAAGCCGTGGCGCGTGATGTAGGGCAGTGGTCCTGGCGCTGGAAAGAGCATCGGTGACCAGACCGAACCATCTTCTTCGTCGCGGAGGTACATCGCCTCACCGCTCGGATCGCTGACCGGATCGTTATTCCACGGGGTCAGCCGATAGAGCTGCGCGTTCTCGCACCAGGTGTAGGCCGAGCCGGTCTCCGAGACGACGGTGCCGAAGTACGAGTTCGCGAGCACGTTCACCCATGGCGCCGGCGTGCGAGACGCACGAGTCGTCGTGATCACGTACTCGCGACCATCCTTCGTGAACCCGCCGTGCCCATTGAACGCCGCGAGATCCGGACGCTGCATCGGGATGGCGACCGCGGTGCCACCGCGAACCTTCACCCTCTCGAACGCGATCGGCTTGAATGGCTCGTTGCGCGGCCGGCGATCGATCTGCTCGGCGAGCGTACCGCCCGTATCACTCAGGATCACGCGCGCGACGGTCTGGAACAGGATGCGATCCGGGTCCGTCATCTGGTCGGTTCGGCGGATGTAGATGCCGCCTTTTTGATCGACGAGGCTCGCATCTCCGATCACCGCGATCGCTCCCACGATCTGATCGTGGAGGTTCTGGCGATAACCCGATGGATCCTCGTTCCAGATCACGAGATCGGCCTGGAGGCCCTTCAAGCGCCAGTACATGTGCGCGCGTACGAGCTGGCGCACGAGCTCGAGGTTCTCGACCGCCGTGATCCGCACGATCACGATCGGCAAATCGCCGGAGATCGAATACGGCCATAGCCCTGCCTGACCGAGCCGGTTTGCGGCGATCACACGACGCGGTGCGCGCAGCGTGGGGTTCGCATAGATCACGTGACCGGCGAGCTGCTCCCACAACCGGATCTCGGCGTTGGTCGCGTCGAGCCGGCGCTGGATCACCTGGCTCTGCGCCCACGCGAGGTCGAGCACGCGATCCGCGAGATGCCGCGCGCGATACTTGTCGACCAAGGCGAGCGCCGCCTCGCGCGTCTCCGCGACGCCCGTCGCGATATGCAGCTGGATCACCTGATCCGGCGCGAGGTCTACCGTGTTGCGGATCGCCATGCACGGATCGAGCACCGAACCCTGCGAGTTTCTGAGCGCCTTACGATGCAGCGCGGCCGGATCTGCGGGCGTGCCTTCGCGACCGATGAACTCGCCGCGATCGGTCTCGTAGCTCGGCTTGCGCGAGGTCGTGGCGTGGACCACCATCGTGTGCGCGAGCCACGGCGGCTTCTCGCCTGGCGAGCGCGGGCGGCGCGTGAACAGGATCGCCTGCTGATCTTCGATGATCTCGGATTGCACGAACATGCCGGAGAACGCGCGATGGGCGGCATCTGCGCCCTTCGCATTGAGTACGACCTCCGCGAAGCTCGTGAGCTCGATCGTTTTTTTCTGCGTGCCGTGATTCGAGATGGTGATCCGACGCAGCTCGAGGTCATCCTCGGGCGACACCGCGATCTCGACGTGCGTATCGAGATCGTCGTCGCGGCGGCGGAACTCGGCGCGCCCGGCCGAGAAGATCGCTTCGTAGCTCGCTCCCGTGCGCAACGTCGGCTGATACGCGGCGGACCAGAAGTTCCCACTCGTGACATCGCGGATGTAGCAGAACTGGCCCCAGTGATCGCGCGTCGCATCCTCGGCCCAGCGCGTGACTTCGTGATCGCGCCACCGGCTATAGCCGCCACCGGAGTTGCTCACCACCACGTGGTAGTTGCCGTTCGAGAGCAGCTGGATCTCGGGCGCAGGTGTATTTGGCGAGGCGAACACGCGCAGGTCGCGCTCGACATCATTCGAGCTGCGCACCGCCGAAACTTCGGCCGGATGCGGATACACCGCCGACGTGCGCGGCACGCGTTCATGCAGCACGAGGTCCGTCGCACGCATCGCGGGGTTCGCGAGGAACCGGCGCTGCATCGGGCGATCGAGTAGCGTGTACGCGAGCGCGAGGAACGACATGCCCTGGTGATGCGCCATGTACGACCTCACGGTCGCGGATTGCTTGCCGGGTGGCAGTCGCGTCGCGGTGTAGTCGATGGCTTCGTAGAAGCCGTACGGGCCGAGCTGGTGATCCTTCGCGAGGCGCTCGAGGTTCAGCACGGCCGCGCGTGGCGCGACCATCGTCGCCATCGCCGTCGCGTAAGGTGCGATCACGAGATCCGAACCGAGGCCGCGCTTGAACCCCAGGCCGGGCACGCCGAACGCGCGATACTGGTAGTTGAGGTGCGAGTCGGTCTTGTTGTAGCCGGACTCGGAGATGCCCCACGGCACCTTGCGCTCGTTTCCGTACTCGATCTGGCGTGCCACCGCAGCGTGATACGTCGCGTCGAGCAGCGTGCCCTGGTAGGTCGGCATCACGAGCAGCGGCATCAAGTACTCGAACATCGAGCCGCTCCACGACAGCAGGGTCGGCTGGCCGCCAGAGGTCGTGACGCGCCGACCGAGGTGAAACCAATGCTCCTCCGGAATCTTGTTCTCGGCGATCGCGATGAAGCTCACGAGCCGCGCTTCCGAGGCAAGTAGATCGTAGAAGCTGTTGTCGAGCCGGTGATCGGTGACGCTGTACCCGATCGAAAACAGATGGCGATTCGCGTCGTAGAGAAAATCGTACTCGCAATCTCCGAGGTCACCCGCACGCATCGCGAGCGCCTGCAGCTTCGCGGCGAGCTCCGGGCTCGCTGCCTCTAGCGTGGGAACCGCATCGTCGCCAGGCGCGAGCGTAACCAGTTCCGCGAGCTGCTCTTGGACCTGACGAGCGAGCTCGACACGCCAGCACGAGAGCTCCGGATCATCGTCGTGCTTGCGTGCCACGACCTGGGCCGCAGCCGCCAGGCGCGTCATCACGTCGCGCGCTTCCGAGAGATTCTTCACCGACGACTTCGTGAGCTCGCGCAGCGCCGCGAGCTCGGTCGCCGGCACACCGAGCTCCTCGACGAGCGCGATCGTATCGGTGATGCCCCGCAGCTGCGTCGCGCCGAAAATCGGCAGCGTCGCGAGCTCGCGAAGACCTTCCGCGAGCGTCACCAAGTGACCCGCGAGATTGCCGCTATCGACGGTCGACACGTACATCGGCCGCAGCGGCTCGAGCGTCTGGGTGTCGTACCAGTTGTAGAAGTGACCACGGAACCGCTGGAGCTGATCGAGCGTCGCGAACGTGCGCTCGGTGCGCTCGACCACCTCCGCGATCGTCGCGTAGCCAAAATCGCGCGCGGTCAGGTTCGCGAGCAGCGACAGCCCGATGTTCGTCGGCGACGTGCGATGCGCGATGCCGACCGGCGGATCCTCCTGGAAGTTGTCGGGAGGCAGATCGTGATCCTCGGTGCTGACGTAGGTCCTGAAGAACCGCCACATCCGACGTGCCAGGCGACGCAAGAACATCCGCTGGGCCTCGTCGAGATCGACGCGAACCTCGGGCATGGCGCGGCTCGCCCACCACACGAACGCAGGTGCCAGCGCCCACAGCGCTGCCGCGGGCCATGCGAGCCACGGCGTCGCGGCGTGCCCGAGCGAGAGCTGGATTCCGATCGCCGTGCCCACGACCGGCGCCGGCCACATCTGCACGTAGCTCGACGCGAACCCGGTGTGCTGCGTGCGCTCGGCATCCGCCGCCGTCTTCCACTCGAGCAACTTCTTCTTCGTGATCCACAACCGAACCGCGACGCGTGCGATCGCCGAGAGGCTGATCGCAGCGTCCTCGGGCAAGCACGCGAACGAGAACGCTTCGCGCACGAACGCCTTGTAGAGCTGCTTGCGCACCGTGCGCGCATGATCGTCGGGTGAGACCTCCTTGGGGCGGTGCGCGAGCTCGGTGTACGCCGCGAGCAACGGAGGAATCGCGAAGGTCGCGAACACGAGCCCGAGTGCGAGCCACGCCGCGCCGGGCAGCGTCCAACCGACGACGAGCACCGCGAGCATCGCGATCGGCACGACGCTCCGGCGTAGGTTGTCGAGGATCTTCCAGCGCGACAACGCCGAGATCGGGTTGTGCGGTCCCTTCGCGGACGGAATGCGCCCGAACATCCAGCGTGCGATCTGCCAATCGCCGCGGATCCAGCGCGCACGCCGGCTCGCATCGACCGCGTAGGTCGAGGGAAAATCCTCGAACACGATCACGTCGCTGACCAGACCCGCGCGACCGTAGGCACCCTCGAGGAGATCGTGGCTGAGCACGCGATTATCGGGTAGCGCTCCCTCGAGGACGCCGCGCACCGCATCGATGTCGTAGATGCCTTTGCCGATGAACGAGCCCTCGGCGAACAGGTCCTGATAGACATCGGAGACCGCTCGCGTGTACGGATCGATTCCGGGATCGCCCGCGAACAACCTCGCGAACCGCGTGCGATGCGCGCTATCGAGAGTGATCGCGACGCGCGGCTGGAGGATCGCGTAGCCGTGGCTGACCCGACCGCGCTGGCGGTCGATCACGGGGCGATTGAGCGGGTGCGCCATCGTGCCGACGAGCTCGTGCGCCGAATCGCGTGGCAGCTCGGTATCGCTATCGAGGGCGATCACGTAGTTGGTGCCGACCAACTGGTCGACCGGCCCGATCATCGTCGAGAATCGGTCGAGCTCACCGCGCAAGGTCGCGTTCAGATCCTCGAGCTTGCCGCGCTTGCGCTCCCAGCCCATCCACATCCGGTCCCGCGCATTGAAGCGGCGCGAGCGCTGGAACAAGAAGAAGCCACCGCAGTTCTCGGGATACTTCGAATTCAGCGCTTCGATCGCCTGGGTCGCGTGCGCGAGCAATGGCGCATCGCTGTCGAGGTGCGCCTCGTTGGCATCCCGAAAATCGCCGATGAGCGCGAAGCCGAGGTTGCGATCGCGGTTCGCGAGAAACCGGACTTCGAGCATCTCGACGAGATGATCGATGCCGCTCTCGCTCGTGAGCATCGCGGGCACCGCGACGAGGGTCTTGTGTGCGACCGGAATGCCGGTCGAGAAGTCGAGCCGCGGCAGCGCGTTTGGCTTGATCGCGAGGGTGGCGGCCCAGTGAATGATCGAGATCGAGAGCTGGCTCGCACACAAGGCGACCGCGACCGACCACGCGGCGATCCACGCGACGTGATGGTGGTCCGCCATCGACATGTCGGCGACGATCGTCGTGAATGCGGCGGTCACGCCCGCGATCAGCGCGAGATACGCGACCACACCAAACCCACGGCCGACCCGCCGCACGAGCGCCCGATCGTGGGGCTTCTCCGCGAGCGCGAGCTGGAGTGCCCGAAGGCCGTCGTCGATCAGGAAGAACCCGACGTGATGCTCGGGACCCTCCGGACGCGACGCCGCGAGCTCGATCGCCTTCTTCGCGACGTTGCGCTCGTCGAGCTTGCCGCGCGCTGCGAGCCGCTCGACGACATGGCGATAGCGATCGCGCGTCGCGAACTCCATCGCGGGATAGGTAGCGTCCTCGCGCAGCACCGCCTCGACGACCGACAAGCCTTCGACGAACTTGCGCCAATCGATCGCGTCGAGCGTGCGCAGACTCGTGATGCTGTTACCGACTGCGATCTGGTCGGCGGCCTGGCTCTGGCTCGCCTGCTGGAAGATGTGCTCGAGGGTCTGACCCTGCGAATCGAGCCGCTGCTCGAGCCACGCCATCGGCAGGGTCGAGGCGGCGCCCTGCCCTTGCAGCCGGCTCGCGAGCTCGGCGACGAACGGGACGGTCAGCGCCGGATCTGCCGCGACGAGCTCGCCGAGCGCCTTGACCACGCGCGACGCGTCGCCCGCGCCTTCGAGCAATTGAGCGGCCCAGTGTGCCGCGGCTTCGCGCTCGCCGCGCCCGGCGGTGACCGCCGCGATCACCGTGCGCAGATTCTCGATCAGCGCGATGCGCAGCATGATTGGAATCGCCCACAGCTCGCCGAGCTGCAGCGGATGAATCGTCTGATACGCCGCGATGAAGGCACGCAAGGTGTCGACGTCGACATGACCTTGCGAGTGAGAGATCAGCTCGAGCGCGAGATCGTAGACCCGCAACGACCGAGTGCTCAGGTGTGGCAGGTTGCGGCTGTACCCCGAGGGCAAGTGCCGCTTCGAGATCCGGATCTGTTCTTCGATCAGGTGGTAGTTGTCGACAAACCATTCGGCCGCCGGCGTGATCTGTCGACCTCGCCCCACCGCGTCGGCGACCAGCGCGTACGCATCCGCGAGTGCTGCGTGATTGGCGGCCAAGCGAGCGAGCAACTCGTCATCGCGATCGCTGGGACCCAGCTGGTGGCTGGCGGCTAAAGATCTCGCATGGCCTTCGAGCTGGCTGACGCTGAACAACTCGGCAAGAGCCATGTGAATACGCATAGTTCAGCAATACCCATGCCGCGAAGAACTCGTAGAAACGCATGGAATCGCAGTCCACCCGAGCGCGCAGGCTACTCCGCGCGATGTAGCACATCCGCCTTGCCCTCCGTAGATAACCGACTGGTATCGGGGGCTTTTCTCGACGTGGTCGGATCATCGCAAGTGCTCGCGCGTTTGCTCGATGCCGCGGCGCGCCTCGCTGACGAGGACGTCACCGTCTTGATCCGCGGCGAGACCCATCTCGATAATCACCGCTCGAAGCAGCCGCTCGTGGTGTTCGACTCGGCCTGTTCGGTCACGTCCGTGGTGCGTTCACCGGTGCGGTCGCTTCGCACGTTCCGGGAATAGGTGCCACGCACTCGCGGCCTCGCATCTCAACCGCGCCTCGCCCTACGACAAGCTCGAGAAGTACGAGATGACCAGCTCGTAGTACGCTCCGACCCGATGCATGCCCGTGACGCGCTCGCGGCCTTGCACCTACCCGGACCCGCGATCGAGACGCTGCTCGCGCAGCTCGGCAAGCCGGCGGCGGGTGTCCTCGATCCCGAGGATGCCGATCCGGCGATCGGATCCGCCCCGTTCTATCTGACCGCGGCGCTGATCGCATCGCGCCATCGCGGAGATGCGCTGCCAGCGCTGCTCGACGAGCTCGAGCCGCGGCTCGGGGAGATGACGCCGTACGATGTCGGCCGGTTCTGGCACCTGCGCGGCGTCGAGGCGTGGCGGCGAGATGCCGTGTTCCAGGCGACCCGCGCGCTCAACTTCAGCATGAAGCTCCTGGAGGATGATCGCGGCCCGCGCGCCGCCCACTACCTCGCGCGCGTCCATGATTTCTTTGGCCAGGTGCTCCACCAGCAAGGCTGGCTCGGCGATGCGCGGCGCGAGTTCAATCGCGCGCTCGAGCTCCGCCACGACGATGCGACTGGTTCCGCCCACACCCACGGCAACCTCGGGCGGCTGTGCATGGATCTCGGTGATTTCGAGGCAGCGCGCGAGCACTTCGCGCGCGACCTGGCGATCGTCGAGATGGTCGAGGCAAAGTTTAGCTCTGCGCGGATCCAGACGCTGTCGCATCTCGCCGAGTGCGAGCTCCGCCTCGGGGCGATCGATCACGCGGCACATCTGTTCGAACAGAGCCGGGAGCTCGCGACCGAGGCGAAGGACGAGGTCGGCGCGATCCACGCCGAGGTCGGCCTCGCGCGAATCGCGCTCGCGCGCTCCGATCCGCCGAAGGCGCTCGCGAGTGGGCACGCGCTCGTCGATCGCGTGATGAATCCGAGCGTCCCCGAGCGTGCGCGCATCGTGCTACTCGCCGCGGCGATGAAGCTGATCGCCGACGCGCAGCTCGCGAGCCACCAGTTCGATCTCGCCGATGATTCGTATCGCGATTCGTTGAAACATCTCGGCGCCTGCTCGGCCTCGCCGATGGAGTATGCCGAGGCGTTTCGCGGCCTCGCCTCGGCGCTCGGCGGGCAACAAGAACAGGCCGAGTCCGCGCGTAACCTGCGCATGGCGCTGCGCCACCTCGATGGCACGGCCGCCGAGAGCCTGCGCCGCGACATCGAAGTCGAGCTCGAGAGCGCCTCGCGCGATTCGTGGTTGCTTCACGCCGCTGGTCGCTTCATCGGCCAGAACAACATCGAGCGCCTGCTCGACGGTGGTGAAGCGAGTCGCGGCGAGCATCGCCGGGTCGCCGTGCTGTTCTCGGATATCCGCGGCTTCACCACGCTCGCCGAGGGCCAGCCGGCCGAGCAGGTGATCGAGTTCCTCAACGATTTCTTCACCCACATGACTCGCTGCGTGGAGCGCCACGACGGCGTGGTCGACAAGTTCATCGGCGATGCGGTGATGGCGGTGTTTCCGCTCGACGAAGGCGGCGCGAGTCGCGCGATCGAGGCTGCACTCGCGATGAAAGAAGAGCTGGCGCGCCTCAACCGCTATCTGCCGGTCGCGCTCACGATCGGCACCGGCATTCACAGTGGCGAAGTGATCGCCGGGCTCGTCGGTTCGGCGCAGAAGCGCGAGTACACGGTGATCGGTGATGTCGTGAACACCGCTTCGCGGCTCGAAGGCATGTCGAAGCAGCTCGGCGCGACACTGCTCGTGAGCTCGGTCGTCAAGCCCGACCCCAAGACCTACCTCTTACGTCCACTGGGCACGTATGCGCCGAAGGGCAAGCACTCCGGGCTCGCGGTGTTCGACGTCATGGGGCTGCGCGACAGGAGCCCGGCATCCAAAGCGATGGATGTCGAGATTCGCGAGACGACGCGCGCGCTCGAGCAGCTCGAGCGTGGCGACTTCGGTCACGCCGCCTTCGCGTTCGAGCGCCTGATGCAGCACTCGCCGCTACCGCGATCGACGGGCTATCGTTTTCTCGCGGCGAAGGCGCGCGAGCTCGCCGCAGCGCCGCCAGCACGCTGGACTGGATCGATCGCACTCGTCGATAAATAACCGGAGCTGTGCGGGACAGAAGCAGACCCGCCGCCGGTTGCTAGTGGGCGTGGTCAGCGTGCGCGTGATCACCGTCGTGCGCGTGATCGAGATCGGCGTGATCATGGTCGAGCTCGGCGTGATCGTGAACATGCGAATGCTCGCCGACGAGTGGGGGGTCGTGGAAGTGCGTGTGATGGCCGTCGTCATGACGGTGGAGATGCTCGTGGGTGACCGCGACGTGATGATGAGTGAGCCGACCTTGCTCGGTGAGATGAAGCGCCACTCCGATCACAAATAACGCCAGTGCCACGAGCGCCCACGTACCGAAGGCTCGTTCGCCTGCGGCCCACGCGGCGAGCGCTCCGATGAACGGCGCGAGCGCGAAGACCGATCCGGTGCGTGCGGCGCCGATCCGGCGCTGGGCCAGGATGTAGAGCGCGAGGCTCACGCCGTTCGCGAGCGCACCGCACAAGAGGAGCGCGAGCGAGAACCGCAACGCGGGCCACGGTTCGCCGAGGATCAGCGCCAGCGCGCAGGTCACGGCTGCACCGAGAGGCGCCTTCGCGGCCACCACATCGAACGGATGGCGCTCCGAGAGCGGTTGCGTGAGGTTGTTATCGATCGCCCACGCCAGCGTCGCGCCGATGACCGCGACCGCACCGAGCACGCCGCCGGTGCCACGCGCCGCAGCGTCGAGGCTCAGTGCGGCGCCGCCACTCGCCATCAGGGTTACAGCGAGCCACACGCGCCCGCCGATCACCTCGCGCCGGATCAGGACCGCCAAGATCACCGTGAATACCGCCTCGAGATTCAGGAGGAGCGATCCGGTCAACGCGCCTGCGCGATGGAGCCCGAAGATCAATAGCGATGGCGCGATCACGGAACCGAAAGCGGCGATCGCGAGGATCCGCGGCACGTCCGCGCGGCCGAGCGTGAACGTGCGGTCGCGGCGAACCAACCGCGAGCCGTTGCCGACCAGCGCCGCGCCCGCATAGAGCAGACACGCAGTCGCGAACACACCCGCGCCGCGGCCAGCCCACACGATCACCGGCGCCGACGCGCCGAACATCAGCGCCGCGACGATCGCGGTTAGAACGCCAACAGCGATAGGTGTTCGCACCCTCAGATCGTATCAGCTACAGTGCACGTCGATGTCGGCCGAAGACGCAGCCATCGCCTACGATGCCTGGCTCGACGGTCGCGAAGGCTTCGATTACGCCGCGCTCGTCGAGATCGCACTGGATGTCTACGCGCGGCGCTTCCCGACCCACGCGCCCTACCGCGCCTTCTCGACGGAGCGCTGCGGCGGCCCCGATTACAAGAAGCACAAGATGGACGTCTACTGCACGTTCTGTCGCGGCCTGCTCGCCGGCCGCCTCCCGATGATGGCCAAGCCGGTCTCGCACCCGAAGGTGACCAAGCACACCACGGGTTGTGCCCTCGCCTGCCTCGCGAACATGCGCGAGATGAAGCCGCCCGGCACGCGCGGCCTGATCGACGAAGACCGCGCGCTCGTCGACTGAGAATCTACGGGACCAGGACCGCGCGGAAACGGACCTTGTTCGTCATCATCGCGGCGAACGCGACCTCGGCCTGATCGAGCTTGAAGGTCTCGACACGCGGGCGCACGCCGGTGAGCACGCTGAACTTCATGGTGTCCTCGGAATCGATCGACGTACCGCTCGGCCAACCCGCGATCGTCTTGCCGCTGAGGAGGCCCATCGCGTTGACCGAGAGTGGGGTGAAGGGCGCGGCGAGGATCAGGAGCTTGCCGTGCGCGGTGAGACCGTCGATCGCGCTCTGCATCGCATCGCTCGAGGGAGCCACGGCGACGACGAGATCGGCACCGCCGAGCTGCTTGAGACCTTCGGCTGCCGGCGTGGCATCCGTGTCGACATACTCGTGCGCGCCGAGCTCCTTCGCCAGCATGGCCTTGTCGGCGCCGCGCGACAACGCGATCACGCGGAATCCCATCTTGTTCGCGTACTGGATCGCGAGGTGACCGAGCCCACCGATGCCCTGGATCGCGACGGTCTGACCTGCGCGCGCACCGCTGTGGCGCATCGAGTTGTAGACCGTGACGCCCGCGCAGAGCAGCGGACCCGCGTCGACCGCGGAGAGGCCCACGGGAATCCGCGCGACGGACTCGGCGGGAACGACCGCGTATTCGGCATAGCCGCCATCGTGGCTGATGCCGGTGACCTTGCCCTGCTCGCATGCGAGGAAGTGGCCGCGACGACACGCGTCGCACTCGAAGCAGTGACCACCGTGCCAGCCCACGCCGACGCGATCGCCGATCTTCCAGGCGGTGACGTTCGGGCCGACCGCATCGATCTTGCCGGCGAGCTCGTGGCCCGGGATGCGTGGCAACTGGAGGCCGGGGTAGCCCCCCGATTTCACGAACACGTCACTGTGGCACACGCCGCACGCCTCGATCTTGATCCGCACCCAGTGTGGGCCGGGGGTCGGAATGTCGCGCTCGACGAGCTCGAAGGGACCGTTCGCCGTGGAGACCTGGATCGCTTTCATCTTCGCCATGCGCGAAGGGTCGGCGCGACGCGTCAGCATCACAAGTGCGAGTGACCCACGATTGTGGGCAGGTTCGGCGCTACCCTGTATTCGCGATGGAGACTCCACTCACCCCACTGGAATTCGCGCGCCGAGCTCGGTCGCTGTATCGCGACCGCCTCGCGGTCGTCGACGGCGAGCTGCGGCTGACATACGAGCAGTTCTTCGCGCGGTGTGATCGATGGTCGAACGTGCTCGCGAGCTGGGGCGTGGTCAAAGGCGATCGCGTCGCGTACATCGCCCCGAACACCCACGCGCAGCTCGAGGCCTTCTACGCGGTGCCTCAGCTCGGCGCGGTGCTCGTACCGCTCAACTACCGGCTCACCGCGGACGATTTCGCCTACATGATCGAACACAGCGGCTCGAACGTGGTCTGCGTGCACAGCGACTACCTCGCGATCGCGGACACGCTGCGTGCGCGCTGCCCGGCGGTCACGCACTGGGTCGCGCTCGAGGGCACGCACGCTGGCTTCGCCGATTACGAGGCGCTGATCGCGAACGCACCGCCCGACGTCGCGCGCGCGGAGGTTAGCGAACGCGATCTTTTGACGATCAATTATACGAGCGGCACCACGAGCCGTCCCAAGGGCGTGATGATCACGCATCGCAACGCGTGGGTGAACAGCGTCGGGACGCTGCTCCATCATCCGATGACGCCCGCCGAGGTTTATCTGTGGACCCTGCCGATGTTCCACGCGAACGGCTGGACGTTCACGTGGACGATCACTGCAGTCGGCGGCGTGCACGTCTGCCTGCGCAAGGTCGCACCTCCGGAGATCTTCGAGCGGATCAAGACCGAGAAGGTGACCGCGCTGTGCTGCGCGCCGACCGTGTTGATCGGCATCGCGAACGCACCCACCGACCCGGGCTTGCCGCGCGGCGTGCGCGTGTTGACCGCCGGCGCCGCACCCGCGGCGACCACGATCGAGAAGATCGAAGGTCAGCTCGGCTGGACCGTGACGCAGGTCTACGGCTTGACCGAGACCGCACCGTTCATCACGGTGTGCGAACCGCGCGCCGAACACGCGGCGATGTCGCTCGCCGAGCGCGCCGTGATCAAGGCGCGCCAGGGTGTCGAGCTCATGACCTCTGGCGAGCTCCGCATCGTCGATGAAGAGATGAAGGACGTGCCGCACGATGGCGCGGCGATCGGCGAGATCGTGGTGCGCGGCAACGTGGTGATGGCCGGCTACTACAACGATCCGGTCGCCACCGAGCTCGCGTTCGCGGGCGGCTATTTTCACACTGGCGATTCGGCGGTCGTCCATCCTGATGGCTACGCCGAGATTCGAGATCGCATGAAAGATGTGATCATCAGCGGCGGCGAGAACATCTCGTCGATCGAGGTCGAGGCTGCACTGCTGAGGCACCCCGCGATCCAGGAGGTCGCGATCGTCGGTTTGCCGCATGACAAGTGGGGCGAGGCGCCGTTCGCGTTCGTGGTGCTCAAGCCCGGCGCGACGGCGAGCGAGGCCGAGCTCAAGCAATTCGCGCGTGACCACCTCGCTCACTTCAAAGCGCCACACGGGGTCACGTTTGTCAGCGAATTGCCGAAGACCGCGACGGGCAAGATCCAGAAGTTCGTGCTGCGCGGCGGGCGCTCTGCCGTGACGCGTCAGTAGATTGGTCCGTTAGCTGCATTCCGATGCAGCATGACCACCCCCCAGACGATCGCGGCGCTGTGCATTGGCGGCGACTGGGCATGTGCACACGGCGACTTCGCCGGATTGAGCGATGTCGCTCGCCAACTCGGCGCACACGTGCCGGCTTCTCTGCGCCCCGATCTCGACGCGGTTGTCGAGGCGTGCCACCGCGATGTCGATCACGCATCCGAGCTCTGGGTGCGCGCCCGCGCCGCCGCGATGGTCCGCGCATGACAGGAGCTCGCCGGGTCTCCGCGACGACACTCGCGCCGTGGTACGTCGCCATGCAAGACCTCAGCTTTCGGGCTCGAACGTCCGGATCAATATTTTTTCCGAGCTCCTCGAGCTGCTCGTGATCGAGTGAGCGTACGGACGCCTGCGCTACTTGGGCATCGAACCGGCCGGCGGTGGAATCTGCGAAGGCGGCGTGTTCTGGGGAGCCGGCGACGTGCCCACGCTGCCCGAGCCCGCGCCTGGACCCAGCTCTTCGAGCTCGGCTTTGAACGCCGATCCCTGATCGGGTGTGAGTCTCTTCGCGCAGCCATCGAGCTCCTCGATCGACTTCGCGGTGAGCAGGCACTTGCGCGTGTCGACCGCCCATTTATCGGCGTTGCAGTGCCTGGTCATCACCAATTTGACCTTGTCGGTCGGCATGTCCTTGTCGAGGAACTTCACGGCATTTGCGCTCGCGTCTTCGCAGGGCGCAGGATCTGCGGCAGGCTTCGCGACATTCGAGGGATCGGTCGCTGGCGGCGCGGTGGTGCCGCCACAGCCCGACACGGCGAGCCCGAGGGCGAGGACAAGCTTCTGCATGAGCGGAGCGTGCCACACGCGGGCTGCGCGCGAACGAAATCGATCGGTTAGACCGCTGCAAGGTTGGATGACAGCCCCTTTTAGTAAAGTTCGCCGGTGCAGCTCGTCGTCGCCGAAAAGCCGTCCGTCGCTCGCGATCTGGCGCGCGTGCTGGGCGTCCGGCCGACCGGCAGGGATGCGTTCGAGGGCAGCGACTACGTCATCACGTGGTGCATCGGCCATCTCGTCGAGCTCGACGAACCCGCGTCCTACGAAGCGGACTGGAAACCGTGGCGGCTCGAGGTGTTGCCGATGCTGCCTACCGAGTTCCGGTTGCGGGCATCGAAGCACGCCGCGGTCCACCTCAAGGCGGTCCGTGCGCTGCTACGGGACAAAAGGTTCAGCGCCGTCATCAATGCGTGCGATGCCGGCCGCGAAGGCGAGCTGATCTTTCGATACGTCTATCAGTATGCCGGCGCGCGGCTGCCGGTTCGTCGGCTTTGGATTTCGTCACTGACCGATGAAGCGATCCGGCGCGGCCTCGCCACGCTGCGTCCGTCCGCGCAGCTCGATCCGCTCGCGGATGCGGCGCGCTCGCGCTCCGAAGCCGATTGGTTGGTCGGCATGAATGCGACGCGCGCGGTCACGGTGCGCAATCGCGCCTTCGGCCACACCGCGCTGTACTCGATCGGCCGCGTCCAGACACCCACCTTGGCGATGATCGTGGCGCGCGAGCAGGCGATCCGCGCCTTCGTGCCGCGCGATTACTGGGAAGTCCTCGGCGAGCTCACGACGAACGAGGGCCGCACTTTCGGCGCGACCTGGAAGCACGGAGATGCCTCGCGGCTCGCGAGCGCGGCGCTCGCAGATCAGATCGTCGCGCGCGATCGTGTCGCGGGGTCGGCGATCGTCGAGAGCGTACGCGGCAAGACCGTGCGCGAAGCGGCGCCGCAGTTGTTCGACCTCACGTCGCTGCAACGCACCGCGAACCGGCGGTTCGGGTTCACCGCCACGCGCACGCTCGAGCTCGCGCAAGCGCTATACGAGCGGCACAAGATCCTCACGTATCCGCGCACCGATTCGCGCCACCTCTCCAATGATCTGATCGGCTCGCTACCGGAGCTTTTTCGCTCGCTCACCGCCCTGCCCGAGTACGACCCGTTCGCGAGCCCCTTGCTCGTCTCGCCACCCGCACCATCGCGCCGCGTGTTCGACGACACCAAGGTCTCCGATCATCATGCGATCATTCCGACGGGCGCGACAGTTCGCCTCGGAGCCCTCGATCGCGACGAGCTTCGCTTGTTCGATCTGGTCGTGCGCCGGTTTCTCGGCGTGTTTCACCCCGATGCCGAGTTCGCGGTAACCGAGGCGTGGATCCGCGTAGGTCAAGCCGCGCCATCGCCGAAGCTCGAGCCGGCCAGAGCACCCGCGAAAGACAAAGAGCCGATCGTGCTCGCGGTGGTGCCGCCGCCACCGGATCGATACTTCGTGCGCGGTCGGGTCCGGCTCGTCGCCGGCTGGCAAACGGTCGCGGGTATCGACGAGAGCCGCGCCACTGACGATAAAGGCGAGCCGATCGCGATCTTGCCGCTGTTGGCCGAGGGCCAAGTGCTCGCAGGTGCCTACGCCGCGCGCGCGAAGCAGACCACTCCGCCCGCGCGGTACACCGAAGCCACGCTGCTCGGGGCGATGGAATCGGCGGGCAAGGCGATCGATGACGAGACCTTGCGCGCCGCGATGAAGGATAGCGGTCTCGGCACCCCCGCGACCCGCGCCGCGATCATCGAGACCCTGTTGCGCCGCGACTTCATCTTTCGCGAGCGTCAGCAGTTGGTGCCGACCGAGACCGGCATCGGGTTGATCGAGGCGCTACCGGTCGCGAGCCTCGCTTCACCCGAGCTCACGGGAACCTGGGAAGCCCGGCTCTCGCGCATCGCACGCGGCGAAGATACGCGCCCCGCCTTCATGGCGGACATCGCGCGCTACGTCTCGGATCTGGTCGAAGCGATTCGAAGCTCGACCCCGCGGCCGCCACCGGCAAACCAGCCGGCGGCGCCCACGTTCTCGCGCGGCAAAGACGGGCGCGTCCGCACGCGCGGCGGTCCTCCCGGCAAAGCCGGCGCTAAAAATGGTCGCAGCAAGTGGAGCGCCACCAATGGCGCGAGCGCCAGCATCTCGAGTTATCGATCGAGTGGCTCGCGCGGCTCGCGATCGGTGGGCCGCGCCACCAGCGTCGACCTTCCCGACGAGCTGGCGGACACGGTGGTTGATGTCACGCTGCCGCGCGCGACCAGCATCACCCTCACGGCACGACCGCCGCGCGCAGCGCGGACCAGCATGACCGCGCCGTCGAGCTCGAAGATCGAGCTGCATCACGACGACGGCATCGTCGCTGCACTACGCGCACGCGTCGGTGGTCCTTCGACCGCGACCTATCGAGCAGCGGCACCGCAAGTACCGCGCGCGCCTCGCGTCTCCGTGACGCAACCGATCGAAACACCACGCGCCGTTGCTGCGCCCGCGGCGAGCCTCGCACCACGACCGAGCGGCGCACGTCGCTCGGTCGGAGCGAAGATCGCGAAGACCGTGAAATCCACACCGACCGTCGCCGAGCTCACCTGCCCTCGGTGCCGCGCTGGCACGCTGCTCACCGGCTCGCGCGGCTGGGGTTGCGCGCGCTGGCGCGACGGCTGCAAATTTGTGGTCTGGTTCGAGACCGCTGGCAAGAAGCTGACGCTCGCGCAGCTCACCGAGCTCGTCACGCGCGGCAAGACGCGCCCCGCGAAGTTTGTCGGCGGCGACGGTCGGCCGGTCAACGGTCGCCTCGTCCTCGACCCGAACAGTTTGACGCCTGCGCGACTCGAACCTGCCTAGAGCTACGGAGCGCGCTGCGGGCCACCGTGTTCTTCGCGCGCTTTGCGGTGGATCAGAGAACGAGCCGGCCCTCCGCCTGACACGCGGATCGATCGCGCGGTTTCTCGGCGGCGTACGGACGTAGCTACTCGGTCTCTTTGCTATGCGCGTTCTCGATCGCTTTCAAGAACTCCGCCGAGAGCTGCGCGCGATCGAGGATGACCTTGCCGTCATGCGCGGCCTTGACGGCCGGACCCGGGACCTGGTGATCGCCCGAGTTCTCGATGTACACGACGAGGTGATCACCAGCGACCGACCGCACCGCGCCGAGCTCTTCGCCGCCTTCTTCGAGGTAGACCTGATCATCGACGGAGACATTGAAGTTGTGCGTGGTCATATCGACAGCTTAATGTGCGGATGAACCCGCACAAAGCGGCGGTGCCGGCGATTTTCGCGAGCCCGAGCTACTGTGCGAATACGCCTCGCACGTTCGACGACGAAGCTCGCGGCCGCGTCACTAGACGAGCGGTCGAATCGCAACCGCGACGCCGCCGAGTACGGCGTTGCCGGAGAGCGGATCACGAAGCCGCTCGTCGAACAGGGCGTTGAGGTTTGCACCCGGGCGCATCCCGGCGACCCCGAGCTGCGTATCGGGTTGATCGTGGCCCCAGCCGTGCGGCACGCTGATCACCCCCGGCATCATCTGATCCGAGAGCTCGATCTCGACGTTGATCTGCGCATCGCCGCGTGTGATCGCGGCCATCGCGCCATTGTCGAGCCCGAGCCGCAAGGCATCGGCCGGGTTGATCAACGCCGTGCACCGGAACCGGCCCGCAGCCAGCGTCGGCAGGTTGTGCATCCACGAGTTGTTCGAGCGCAGCTGGCGCCGACCGATCACCACGAGGTCCGGCACAGGTCGAGCGAGGTCGTCTCGCACGCGCGCGACGTCCGCGATCAGCATCGGCGGTGCGAGCTCGATCTTACCGCTCGGAGTGCGCAGCATCTCGGGCACACGTGGCGCGAGCTCGCCGAGATCGATCCCTTCGGGGTGCTCGCGCAGCTTCACGACCGTGAGCCCACCCGGCGCTTGGCCGAACCGATCACCGTAAGGGCCCGCGCGCAGCGCGAGATCGAGCAAACGCTCCGGGCCGCGCAACGGCTTCACGGCCTCGAGGATCGGCTCCGCGAGCGGCCCTGCACTGCGCCGGACGTCGTCGGCGGTGAGCTCGTCGTCGAATGTAGCGAGGTCCGCATTCGCTCCCTTGCCCATCGCGATCGCCGCGATCCGGAGCAACAGCTCCCACTCGGCGGGACGATCCGGATGTGGCAGCACCGACGGCGAGTACCGCGCGGTGTTGCGCCACGCGAATTGCGGGAACGCGACATCGTAGTGCGCATCCTCGAGCGGCGACACGCCAGGCAAGATCACGTCGGCATGACGCGAGGTCTCGTTGAGATAGATATCGAGGCTGATCATCAGCTCGAGCTTGTCCATCGCACGCGCGAGGCGCGCACCGTTCGGCGAAGACAGCGCCGGATTACTCGCGATCGTGATCAGCGCGCGGACCTGACCTTCGCCCGTAGTCTCCATCTCCTCGGCCATGCAACCGATCGGAAACTCGCCGAAAACCTCGGGTGCACCGCTCACGCGGCTCGTGCGCCGACCGGTCGTGATGCCCTTGCCTTTGCCGGGCGCACCGACGGTGTTCGCCGCGAACGCCGGTGCCTTCGGGAACATCACTCCTCCGGGCTCGTCGAGGTTGCCGGTCAGCGTGTTGATCACGTCGACGAGCCAGCTCGCGAGCGTGCCGTACTCCTGCGTGCACGTGCCGATGCGCCCGTAGAGCGCGGCGTGGTTCGCACCGGCGATCGTGCGCGCGAGCGCACGAATCTGCGGTGCCGCGATCCCGCAGCGCGCTGCCACCACCTCGGCTGACAAGCCCTGCACTGTGGAGCGAACCTCGTCGACACCGGTGACATGGTCGGCCAGTCGCCCGAGGTCGACGAGGTCCTCCTCGAACAACGTGTGGACCATACCGAGCAACAGGAAAGCATCGCCGCCCGGCCTGATGAAGAGGTGGCGATCGGCGATTGCCGCGGTCTCGGTCCGGCGCGGATCGACAACGATCAGCTTGCCGCCCCGCGCTTGCATCGCCTTCACCTTGCCGCGAAAATCTGGCACGGTCCACATGCTGCCGTTCGACACCACCGGATTGCCGCCGAGCACGACCAGCAGGTCGGTGCGTGGTAGGTCGGGGACGGCGACACTGAGCCAGTGGCCGAACATCAATCCGCTCGCGAGCTGCTTGGGCATCTGATCGAGCGTCGAGGCCGAGAACACGTTCTTCGTGCCGAGCGCGCGCCCGAGCCGCGCGCCGTACAACAAGAGCCCGAACTTGTGTGCGACCGGATTGCCGAGCGACACCGCGATCGCATCGCGATCCGCCGCGATGATCGGCGGCAAGCGGCGCTCGATCTCGGCAAACGCTTCGTCCCACGTCACTTCGACGTGCACTCCACCGCGCTTGATCATCGGCGCGCACAACCGATCGCGGTCCTCGTGGAGCTCGCCGAGGGCTGCGCCCTTCGGGCAGATGAAGCCGGAGCTCGCGACATCCGCGGTGTTGCCGCTAATCTTCACGAGCTTGTCACCCTCGAGCTCGAGCTCGAGCCCGCAGCACGCCTCACAGAACGGACAGATCCGATAGGCGGTCGTGGTCACGCGACCATACTACGCGGCGTGACCAAGCTCAGCATCCCCGTTTCTGCTCGCGATCGTGTCCTCGGTCTAGACCCGGACCTGGTCTCTAAGGAAGCCTCGTCCGGATCGCTCGTGACCCACATCGAGACCGATATTGCTGGAGGCAACGCGGGTGGCGTCGACGGAACGCCGGCGTTCAACATCAACGGCGAATCATTCGAGGATTGGTGGTACGGAACGACGTTGCTCGCGGTCCTCGAAGGCGCGCTCCAAGAAAAAAAAGCGCCGGGTCACCTCTCGGCTCGACCGGCACTTGGAAAGTAGTTCGCGAGCGACGCTGTGATCAGCCGCCGATCTTCTTGCCGAGGTCCTTGCCCACGTCCTTGATCTTGTCGGCCGCGTCGTGCGCCTTCTCCGACACCTTGATCGCGCCGTCCTTGATCTTCTGGCCCGCGACGTCCGCCGCTTCCTTCGCCTTGTCCGCCGCGATGTCGATCTTGTCTTTGAGGTTGTTGTTCATGGTCAGAGGTTCTGCAGCGACCGTGCCGGCGTCGTTACGAGGGCTGGCTGCCTACAATCGGGCCGTTACGCACTCCTCGTCGTGCGCTCACGCGCACCGTGCGAAATATGCGCGCGGCCTCGTGTTTGCAGCAGCTCATTTCATGGACGAGAAACCCCCACTCATTGAAGTCAACGAGGACCAACCCCGTGCGCGGCAGCGCAACGTGCTCGCGGGCATCAGCTTCGCTGCTGCGACCGCCGGCGTCGCGGCGCTCGGGGTATACGCGATGCGGGGTCGGGGCAATCCGAAAGGGCCGTGGTACAAGATGCTGCGGAAACCGACCTGGCAGCCGTCGAACCAGGTGTTCGGTCCGGTATGGACCGTGCTTTATGCGACGCTCGCGTACTCGGGCTATCGGATCTGGAAAGCACCCGTTTCGCGCAAGCGCAGCATCGCGCTCGGGCTATGGGCCACTCAACTTGCACTCAACGGTGCGTGGACGCCGCTATTCTTCGGCGCGCGCCGCCCGGTGATCGCACTCGCCGACATTATCGCTCTCGATGCAGCGTCGCTCGCTTACTCGGTCGTCGCATCGCGGGTTGACAAGCCAGCGGCAGGACTCGTCGTGCCGTACCTTGGATGGCTCGGCTTCGCGACCGCGTTGAACGCGAAGATCGTCGCGAACAATCCGAGCTTCATGCTGAAAAGATAGGGAGCTCCGTCGACTCGGGGTCCTCGAGGATGGCCACGTGCTGATCGTCGAGCTGCCCAGCATACGCCAGCCCGCGTTCGACGATCAGACCGGCAATGTCACGGACCTCGGCTCGGCCGTCTTCGGCGATGGCGCGCGCGAGATCTTTGCCGCGATCGGGATTACACCTTGGCGCCAGCGAGATCCGTACCCGCAGCGAGTGCGAGTAAGCGGACGCGCCCCGTGGCACAGATACGGCCTTCATCATTCGTGACAACGGCCTGCCAGACCTGCGTCGTCCTGCCGCGGGTCACAGGAGTCGCCGTCACCCGCAGCGTGCCGCCTCGGACCGCCGTGATGAACGACGTATTGTTCTCGAGCCCGACGATCGATTGCCCACGCGTACCCGCGACGACCGCTGCGCCCGTCGAGCATGCCGCCTCGATGATGCCGCAGTGCACGCCGCCGTGGACGATGCCGTACGGCTGGAGGTGCTGCGGCCCGACCACGAGCTCGCCGATGCATTCTTCGGTGGTCGCCTTGATCCAGGTCAGGCCCATTCCCGTGTTCCAGCCGCCGAGCATTCCGTTGAGCTGTGCGCTGAAGTCTTTTGGGAAGTCGATTGGTTCCGCCATGGCTCACGGTACCCTTCGGGCTCGTCATGAGAAAGCCGTTGCCGGTCTCGCTATCAGGGATCGATTTGATCAATTCGCCACGTCTGAACAAGGGCACCGCGTTCGATGAGCGCGAGCGCGATGCCTTCGATCTTCACGGCCTCGTGCCGCCGCACGTCGGCAGCCTCGAGCTCCAGACCCAGCGGCGCGTCCACGCACTCAACACGCAGGAGAGCGCGTTCAACAAGTACTCGTTCCTGCGCGACCTCCAGGATGCGAACGAGACGTTGTTCTACGCGCTGCTCGTGCAGAACGTCGAAGGCCTGTTGCCGCTCGTCTACACGCCGACCGTCGGTGAAGGCTGCCAGCGGTTCTCCGAGATCTGGCGCAAGCCACGCGGGCTATTCCTCAGCTATCCGAACAAAGCTCGGATCACGCAGATCCTCAGCCATCCTCGCTACGATCTCGTGCGCTGCATCGTGGTCTCCGACGGCGAGCGGATCCTCGGCCTCGGCGATCAAGGCGCCGGCGGCATGGGCATCCCGATCGGCAAGCTCGCGCTCTACACCGCGCTCGGCGGCATCCACCCCGAGCATTGCTTGCCGATCCTCCTCGATGTCGGCACCGATAACCCGACGCTGTTGACCCATCCGCTCTACATCGGCTGGCGGCACGCGCGCGTGCGCGGCGCCGATTACGACGCGTTCGTCGACGCGTTTGTCAGCGCCGTGAAGGAGCGCTGGCCGCACGTGCTGCTCCATTGGGAGGATTTCGCCGGAGCGAATGCGAGCCGCCTCCTGCAGCGCTATCGCGACGAGCTGTGCACGTTCAACGACGACATCCAGGGCACCGCCGCGGTCGCGGTCGCGGTGCTGGTCTCCGCGATGAATGTCACCGGCATCCCGCTCGATCAGCAGCGCATCGCGGTGGTCGGGTTCGGCAGCGCGGGGCTCGGCATCACGAATCTGATGGCGCAGTTCATGCGCGATCAGGGTGTCGCGGATCCGACATCACGGTTCTACGCGATCGATCGCCACGGCCTGGTCACCGAGGGCCAGCGCGACATGCGGCCCGAGCAACTCGCGTACGCGCGATCGCATGCCGAGGTCAAAGAGTGGGGCACGGGCGACCTCTCGCTTCTCGACGTGGTGAAGCATGCGAAGCCCACGGTCTTGATCGGCGTCTCTGGCCAGGCCGGCGCGTTCGGCGAGGCCGCCGTCCGCGAGATGGCAAGGCACACGGCGCAGCCCGTGATCTTTCCGCTCTCGAATCCCACGTCGCGCAGCGAAGCGACCGCGCAAGACCTCATGGATTGGACCGATGGCCGCGCGCTGATCAGCTCCGGCAGTCCGTTCGAGCCGGTCACCGTCGGCACGAACAAGGTCGCGATCACGCAGACCAACAATTCGTACATCTTCCCCGGTCTCGCGCTTGGCATCATCGCGACGCGCGCGCGCCGCGTGACCGATACGATGATCATGGCCGCAGCCAAAGAGCTCACCCTCCACCTGCCGACGCGCACCGATCGCACCGCGAGCCTGTTGCCGCCGATCGCGGCCGCGCGCCCACTTAGCCGCGCGATCGCCCTCGCCGTCGCACGCCAAGCGATCGCGGACGGGCAATCCCAGATCACCGAGGCCGAGCTGGAGCGCGCGATCGATCGAAACATCTGGGAACCGGTCTATGTCCCGTACGAAAGAGTGCATTGATGTCCGTCACGATCTATCTCGTCCGCCACGGCGATACCGAATGGTCGCCGGCACGCCGCCTCGCTGGTCGCACCGATCTTCCGCTTACCGTGATCGGTGAAGCGAACGCGCTCAAGCTCGTCCCTCGCCTCGCGCGCCACGAATTCGATCGCGTGTATGTCAGCCCGCTCTCGCGCGCCCGCCGGACCGCCGAGCTCGCCGGCTTCGCCACGCGCGCCGTGCTCGACGAGCGACTGCTCGAGATGAGCTTTGGTTCGTACGAAGGCAAGACCGTGCAAGAGATCCGCGTCGAGCGCCCGGGCTTCGCGTATCTCAAGGATGGCTGCCCCGACGGTGAAGATGCCGCCGCGCTCGGCCGGCGCTGCGACAGCTGGCTCGCCGAGCAAAAGACCGGCGTCGTGCTGGTCTTTGCCCACAGCGTGATCATGCGCGTGTTGACCGCGCGATTCCTCGGCTTCCCTCCGGAGGCCGCCCGCCACTTCTTCTTCGCGCCGACCGCGATCGGTGTCCTGGGCTGGGATCCCGTCGATGATGCCCCCGCAGTCCAGCTCTGGAACGACGGCGCCCACCTGATCTGATCCATCCACCGTCGCGCGGCTCGGTCGCGACCACGAGCAACCCAACCGCCGCTTGCACCTGACCGCTAGCTTTAGCGCTTCGCACGCTGCTTGCAAACGTCCAGCGCGGCGACGCGATAGGCCTCGGCAAGCGTGGGAAAGTTGAACACGTTCTCGACGAACTGATCGGCGTCCCAGCCGGCGATCAGCGCGACCTGTCCCACATGCACGAGCTCGGTCGCGCCTTCGCCCACGATGTGGACACCGAGCACCTTTTTGCCTTCACCGTCGCAGACGAGCTTCAAGAGGCCCTCTTCGATGCCGCTGATCTGGCCGCGGGCAAGCTCTGCGAAGCAAGCGCGACCGACAATCGCGCCGCCGTACCGCTCGCGCGCTTGTGCCTCGGACAGCCCCACCATCGAGAGCTCCGGAATCGCATAGACGCCGGCGGGCACGAGATCGTTCGACGCCGGCAACGGCAGCCCGAGCGCGTGACAGGCCGCGCGCCGGCCCTGCTCCATCGCGGTCGCGGCGAGCGATGGCGGACCGATCACGTCGCCGACCGCATAGATGTGCGGAATGATCGTGCGGCAACACGCATCGACCGCGATCAAGCCGCGCGTGGTCGGGCCGAGCCCCGCGTTCTCGAGCGCGAGACCCGCAACGTTGGACTCGCGACCGAGGCAGTACAGCAGCTTCTCGCTGCGCACGACGCGACTGTCATCGAGCGTGGTGTGAACCTCGAGGCCGTCCCACACGATCTTTTTCGCGTTGCGACCGCCGATGTACGTACCACCCGCGCGTTCGAACGAGCGCGAGACTTCATTTGTCAGCTCCTCGTCGAGGAACGCGAGCGGGCGCGACGACTTGTCGATCATCGTCACGGTCACTCCCAGCGCGGCGAACACGGAGGCATACTCGGTCGCGATCACGCCACTGCCGATCACGGCGAGCGAGCGCGGCAAGTACGAGAGCGTGAGGATCGAGTCGCTATCGAGGACATTCTCGTGATCGATCGGCACGCCTGCCGGATTGCGTGGCTTCGAGCCGGTCGCGATCACCACGTGTGCGGCATGCGCGCGACGCACGCTGCCATCGGGGCCGCGCACTTCGATCACGTGCGGCGAGATGAACCTCGCCCGACCGTGCCACTGCGCGATGCCGTTGCGCTCGAGCTGGTCCTTGATAAAGTGCTGGTGCGCGGTGACGACCTGATCGAGGCGCGTCATCAAGCTCGCGAGCTTCAAACCCTCGGGCGGCTGGATATCGAGGACGCCCGCGGATCGCCGGCGCAGGAGGCCCAGTGCGACCGCGGTCTCGCGCAGGGTCTTCGATGGAATCGTGCCGCGATGCACGCAGGCACCACCGACCGCGGCGCCTTCTTCGATCACGACGACCGACGCCTTCGCCTTGGCCGCTTGCACGGCAGCCTTCTGACCGGCAGGCCCGCTGCCGATCACGACCATGTCGAACCGCTCTTCGCTGATGTTCGGGATCTCGCTCACGAGATCGCCTTCACCGTGGCGGCGATGTCACCCGCGCGCTTCGCGATGACTTCGAGATCCTCGGGATACAAGTTCAGCTTCGCGCCGAGCTCGACCGAGCCCGCACCTTGATGGACGAAGCAGTCGGCGAGCGCGACCACGATCGCGAGCTCGCCTTTCGGCTCGTGATGATGACGCACCGCATCGGCGACCTTCTCCGGCATCGCCCACTTCTCGACGAGCTTCGCGCCGACGTCGGCATGCGCCGCATCCACGGCAGCGAGCACGTCCGCCGGCTCGGCGACGAGTCCGGCTTCGCGATGCAGATCGACGAGCGCCTGCATCAGCACCGGCTGGCCGAAATCATGGAACAGACCGGCGAGGAACGCGAGGTCGACCGTCGAGCGTCGCACCTTCGCGATCTCCTGCGCGAACAACGCCGTCGCGAGCGCGTGCTTGAACGCCTCTTTGACGTCCGCTTCGAAGCCGGGCACCGAGAACACGCGGGTCTTGCTCGCGACGGCGAGCACGATCTGCACGATCGTCGCGAACCCGAGCCGGCCGACCGCCTGCTGCAACGAGCTGATCTTGGTCGCGCCCAGGTACATGGGCGACGCCGCGGTCGCCATCACGTGCGCGGTCATCGCCGGATCGCGGCGCAGCAGCTCCGCGAGCCTGGCGGTATCGCAATCCGGCCGCTGGACCATCACGAGCACCTGCGAAGCGACCTCCGGGAGAACCGGTAGCGGCATATCGCCACTCGCGATCAGGACGTCGAAGCGAGCCTGGACTTGCGGCGCGAGCATCTGCTCTCCGAATCGGCCGCGCGCGCCGTTTCGCAACCCCTGGGGTTGACGCCTTATTGAAAATTATTTTCAATATCAACTACGAGCAACTCCTCACGGATCCGACGCATCCGCCCTCGCGCGCTCCAGCAGCGGACGTCGGTCGAGGGCCGGTCCCAGGCTCGGCAAGCGCGCAGTAGGGGTCGATTTGCGTTGTCCTCGGGTGCCGGGCCGGCCTACGTTCGGGCCGATGAGGGTCCTACCAGCGCTATGTCTGGTCGTCGTCGCGTGTGGTCCAAGCGGTCGCGCGGATGGCGATAACGGCGGCTCGAACGCGCATGCGGACGGCAACAACGGCTGTGCGCTCGCGTGCTCGGCCGATTCGCACTCCGTCGTCGACTGCAACGGCGTGCTCGTCACGCCGTGCACGGGCGCCGATGCGTGTGATCAGAATTCGCACACGTGCGGCGACGCATGCACGGGGGCCGCCGCGAACCATCACTCGGTCGGTTGCGAGTATTACGCGACCGATATGGACTCCGAGCAGCCGAGCTACTGCTTCGCAGCGTTCGTCGCGAACACGTGGAACACGCCCGCTCACATCACCGTCGACTACGGCGGTGTCGACATGCCGGTCGCCGCGTTCACGCGCCTTCCGGTCGGCGCCGGTCCATCGCTCACGTACAGCCCGTACGACGCGACCGCCGGCGTGCCGGCGGGCGAAGTCGCCGTCCTGTTCCTCGGCGGCGATGCGGGTGGCGCGCCGAACTGTCCTGTCGCGAGCGCCGTTGCAGGCGCGAGCAAGACCGGCACCGGGATCTCGAGCTCGTTTCACGTCAAGACCGATGTTCCGGTTGTCGCCTACCAGATCAATCCATACGGCGGCGGCTCCGTCGCGGTTACGGCCGCCTCGCTGCTCCTGCCCGCGAGTGTCTGGGACACCGATTACGTCGCCGTTAACGTGTCGGAGCAATCCACTGCCGGCGGCGGCAGCCCGTCGATGAACATCATCGCGCAGCAAGATGGCACCGTCGTCACGCTCACGCCGAAAGCTGCTGTGCTGGGCAACGGTGGCATTCCCTCGGGTGCCGCGAACGCGCCGCTGATGTTCACGCTCAACAAGGGTCAAAATGCGCAGATCACCCAGTCGGCCGAGCTCACCGGTAGCATCGTCACCGCCTCGGCACCGATCGGCATGATGGCGGGTCAGCCGTGCATGAACATGCCTGCCTCCGTCTCGTACTGCGACCACGGCGAGCAGATGGTGCCGCCCGTCCACGCGCTTGGAAGCCGTTACGTTGGCGTGATGTACCGCCCGCGCACCGCGTCGGAGACGACGACGTTCTGGCGCCTCATCGGCGCTGCCGATGGCACGCAGCTGACGTACTCGAGCAACGTCGGTGGCCCCCCCGTGATCAACAAAGGCGAGGTCGTGCGATTCGAGACCGGCACACCGTTCATCGTGCAGTCGCAGGATGCCGACCATCCGTTCGCACTGTTCACGTACATGACCGGCTCTGCGTACTCGGCCGGCGATGGCTACGGCGATCCTGACTTCGTCGTCTCCGTTCCCCCCGAGCAATACCTTTCGGACTACGTGTTCTTCGCCGATCCGACGTATCCCGAAACCAACCTCGTCGTAATTCGCGCCAAGGGCAGCGATAACGCGTTCCACGACGTCAACCTCGATTGCGCTGGTGCGCTCACCGGGTGGACCGACATCGGAGACTTCCAGTGGACCCGCACCGATCTCATGCGCCACAACTTCGCGCCGGTCGGCCAGTGCTCGACGGGGCGGCACGGGATCAAAAGCGATGCCCGGTTCGGCTTGTGGGTATGGGGCTGGGGAACGCCGGAGACGACCGATTTCACCGCGAACGTGTCATACGGATATCCGGGCGGGATGAACGTCGCCCCGATCAACTCCGTTGTCATCGAGTAACGCCTCGGGTCGTGACCCCGAACAAGCGCACCGAGGGGACGGCGGTGACGGTGGCTCGATCACACGATCGCGAGTCGGCACCGGGCATCGCACGGAGTCGCTCGAGCGCCCAAAAATAACGTTGTCGTGAATCAGCTGATGACGCGAACGTTCTCGGCGCGCGGACCCTTGGGACCACGGCCCTCGTTGTACGAGACCTTTTGGCCTTCGCGAAGGTCTTGGAAGGAGACACCTTCGACGGCGGACGTGTGGAAGAACATGTCGGTCCCCGTACCGTTCGCGATGAATCCGAAACCCTTATCCGTGAGACGCTTGATCGTACCTTCGGCCATTGTTTTCTCTCCAGCTAGAATGTTCAGGTGACGGGATAACGCGCTGTCATCCCAACAGATTTATCTAAAAACGTGACGTTTGTTTCCCTTGGAATCTGTCGCGTGTCGAGCTTTATCACGGGCGATCGGCGAAGCGCTTGGATCCATTTAGGGAGAACATCGTCGCCAGCTGGGTGGGCAATCCCCGTCAGGCCGTGACCGTAAATTTGGTGTCGTAGAACGCGATCATGTCCTTGGTCGGCTCGGTTGCGGGCTTGGACTCGACGTAGGTCCACGCGCCATTGGCGATCTTCTGCCCGCCGATCGTGACGTCGAGGTGCCTCCACGCGCCCTTCCAGGGGCAGTGACCCGCGCCGGTGCCCGCCGAGATGTCGGCCTTCACGTCGGAGCTCGGCACGTAGTAGCGATCCGAGAGGCCCTGCTCGTGGACTACGTAGCCGTGCGTGGACTCCGCAACCAGCTCGGTGCCGAGCATGACGCGGATGTGGGGAGCAGCTTCGATGGAGACGCGGTCGGACATGCTCGCTGGATAGCATCTGATAGGCTCCGCCGCGATGCCGTTTCCGGACGACCTGCTCGGTCGCATGATGCGCTCTCCGATCCTGCGGATCACGGCGCCGGGTGCGTATGTCGGCAAGGCCGCCGACGAGACCGATGCGATCCTCGTCCCGACGCGCGAGATCCCGAAAGGCGCGAAGGTCGGCGATCTGCTCGACGTGTTCGTCTACCTCGATTCCGACGACCGCCCGATCGCCACGACCACACCGCCATCCTTGCTGCTCGGCGAGGTGACGTTCCTCGAGGTCACCGAGGTCAACAACATCGGCGCGTTCGTCGCGTGGGGTCCAGGCAAAGAGCTGCTCGTGCCGTTCGCTGAACAAGCGAAAGAGCTCTCCATCGGCGAGCGCCACCCGGTCGGGCTATACGTCGACAAGACCGGCCGACTCGCTGGCACGATGTTCGTCAGCGACATGCTGCAAGTGCCGCCGCGCCGGGTCCGGCTCGGGGCGTGGGTCGAAGGCGAGGCCTGGCGCAATGATCCGGACATCGGCTTGTTCGTGATCCTCGAGCGCTCGTACGTCGGCCTCGTGCCCGCGGTCGAGCCGCATCGGTTGCGGCGCGGCGAGCGCGGCAAGTTCCGCGTCGCGCACATCCAGCCCGATGGCAAGCTCGTGCTGTCGCTGCGCGAGCAGGCGCACAAGGCGCGGGCGTCGGATGCCGAGAGGATCCTCGCGGTGCTCGGTAGGCCGAATGCACCGCGAGTCGGCGACCACTCGGACCCCGAGCAGATTCGCAGCCTGTTCGGCCTCAGCAAGAAGGCGTTCAAGCGCGCGGTCGGCGGCCTCCTGAAGGACCGCAAGATCCAGCTCCACGATGCCGGGTTCGTCGTCGTCGTGCGGCCCTGACGCTTCGTCATGAACGCGGTGAACGCCGCCATCGCCTCGGGCGAACGCAGGCGCGCGGCAAACTCGACGAGCTCGCGCTCCATCGCGCGCGAACAGCACCCACGCCGCCGCGTGTGGACCATTTTTCGAGCGCTATAATGCCGAGCTGTGCGCGAGCTCCGCGAACGCCCGGAAGGTTGGCGCACCGTGCGCGTGCACGAGCTTGACCTCTGGTGGCACGCTGGCGAGCCGCGCGTGACCGCCCAAGGGCTGACCCAGCACCTCACGATCGCGGTCTCGATCGAGCGCGCCGATGGCAGCGGCAAGAAGGTGCGCGCGACCTTGCGTGGCACGCGCGCGTTCAAGTTCGGCGCGCCCGCGACGATCGAGATCGAGCCCGAGACAATCCGCCGTTGTGTCGCGCATGCGGCACCCAGAGGCGCGTGGCCGACCGGCACTGGCACGATCACGCTGGAGCTGAAGCTCTAGCCTGCGATCACGAAGCTCGGTTGGATCGAGGTTTGATCGGTCGTCGCTTTTTTTGGCCGCGGCCCACTCGATGATCCTCTGTTCCGTCGAGACGTCGTAAGCTCGCCTCTTCGCGGGAGGTCGCCTTGCTCGAGTTTTTACGTCGTCTGTTCTCGGCCGATGGCTTCATGCCACACGGCCACTGCTACCTGTGGCAGCCGGGCGTGCTCTGGCTGCATGTGATCTCGGATGCGCTCGTCGCGCTCGCGTACACGTCGATCCCGTTCACCTTGCTCTACTTCGTACGCAAGCGACGTGACATCCCGTTCAACTGGATATTCCTGTCCTTCGGCGCCTTCATCATCGCGTGTGGAGCGACCCATGTAATGGAGATCTGGACGATCTGGACGCCGCTCTACTGGCTCGCCGGCACGGTCAAGGCCGTCACAGCCGTCGGTTCGGTCGCGACGGCGGTCATGCTGATCAAGTTGGTGCCGCACGCGATCGCGCTCCCGACCGCAGCCCAGCTCGAACAAGTGCACGCGGAGCTGCGCATCGCCCACACCCTGCTCGAGACGCGCTCTGTCGAACGCACCGCCGAGCTCACCCGCAAGAACCAGGAGCTCGCGAACGAGGTCGCAGAGCGCCAGCGGACCTCGGACGCGCTCGCGATCAGCGAGACCCGGCTGCGCAAGCTGACCGAGTCGGGCATCGTCGGCATGCTGTTTTCGGACCTCGACGGCCGCGTGATCGAAGCCAACGACGCGTTCCTGGGCATCGTCGGCTACAGCCGTGCGGAGCTCGAAGCAGGGCTGATCAACACGAAGGCCTTCACGGTGCCCGAGCGCGCGGCTGCACGTGAAGCCGCGGTCGAGGAGCTCGTCAAGACCGGTCGTATGCCGCCATGCGAGTCGATGATCCTTCGCAAAGATGGCACGCGGGTCCCGACGCTGATTGGCGTCACGATGCTCGATCCGCCGAACGCCCTTTCGATCGTGCTCGATCTCACCGAGCAGAAGCGTGCGGAAGCCGCGATCAAGCAGCTGCGCGACCAACACGAGGCGGAGGCGCGGTTCCGGTCGTTGCTCGAAGCGGTGCCCGAAGCGATGGTGATCACCGATCAAGAGGACCAGATCGTGCTCATGAACGCGCAGGCAGAGCTGCTATTTGGCTACCCACGTGCGGAGCTCTTGCTCGCCCCGCTCGGCAAGCTCGTCGAGGGCGGCCAGGGCACGCGCAAGGATGGCAGCACGTTCGTCATCGAGGTCAGCGAGAGCCCGATCAAGGTCGAGGCCAGCACGCTGACCTCGCGTACGGTGCGCGACATCACCGCGCGCAAGCGGGCCGAAGAAGACCTGATGCGCGCGCGCGATAAAGCCTTGGTCGCGAGCCGCGAGCTCGAAGCCTTCAGCTACTCGGTCGCGCACGATCTTCGCGCCCCACTGCGCGGCATCAACGGGTACGCGGTGCTGCTCGGCGAGGATCTCGCGGGCAAGCTGACCGCGGAATCCAAGTCGCACCTCGAGCGGATCAGCGTCGGAGCCGCTCGGATGGGCGAGTTGATCGATGCGCTGCTGCGGCTCTCCCGCTTGAGCCGCGCCGAGCTCGTGAACGAGCACGTCGATCTGAGCGCGCTCGCGCGCGAGGTGCTCGCGCAGTTGCACGCGCACGACCCGGGCCGCAACGTCGACATCGTCGTGGCGAACGGCCTGACCACGCGCGGCGACCGCCAGCTCCTCCTGGTGGTGCTCGAGAACCTGTTCGGCAACGCGTGGAAGTTCGTGGCCAAGCGCGATGCCGGTCGCATCGAGCTCGGCCGTGATGACAAGGGCTACTTCATCCGTGACAACGGCGCCGGCTTCAACATGGCCTACGCACAGAAGCTGTTCATGCCGTTCCAGCGCCTGCATGCGGCGACTGAGTTCGCCGGCACCGGGATCGGGCTCGCGACGGTACAGCGGATCGTCCACCGCCACGGTGGTGTCGTGTGGGCCGAAGGTGCGGTCGAAAAAGGCGCCACGTTCCACTTCACGCTCGGACCCGATTAACCCGCAGCGACCACGGCGCGGGCGATCGTCAGCACTTCGTTCGGCTCGCCCTGTTCGTTGCCGGTCACGTGCACCGAGAGCGTGCCGCCATCGATCTGGAGCGCACCTCCAGTGGTCACGCAGAAGCCGATCGCGTTGCGCACGTCTTCATTTTTGAGGAACGCCTTGGTCTCGTCCGGCGTGTCGGTCGTGATGTAAATCTCGCTGTCGAAGTGCTCGTCCCCGGTCTGGAGCTCGCGCTTGAACAGCTTGATCAGCTTCTTGCCCGTGCTCTCGGGCACGAATCCGGCCTTGAGCTTCGAGGCTCGCGGCAATGTCAGCGTCAACTTCGTCGTCTCGGTGGCGCTGAGCTCGAGTCCCTGCACGCTCGTGCTGGTGGTTTGATGCTCGCGCGCGACCGTGATCCCTAGTTTGCCAAGCTCAGACATCGTAGCCATCGTCGGCATCGTCGGCATCGTCGGCATCGTCGGCATCGTCGGCATCGT
>Ga0123338_10000186_pt1 | contig 65434 bp, 55 predicted proteins | sample grotaG_FD_89793 | JGI IMG/M metagenome (GOLD analysis project Ga0123338, IMG submission 89793) | Glacier valley bacterial and archeal communities from Borup Fiord, Nunavut, Canada, to study Microbial Dark Matter (Phase II) -... | ecosystem: Environmental > Aquatic > Freshwater > Ice > Glacier ... | reverse complement strand
TGATTTAATTTGACGTAGCGTTTCATGTCGCTCATCACCGAAGGATCAGTGATTTGCGATCCTACTTCTTCGAACCGATACCTGATCGACTCGTATTTTGCCATTAATGAATAGTCTGCCATAATATATGATGATAGATTTTAGATAAAAGATAAAAGCTGTAGAGAATGCTCCAATAAATTCAATAGAGCATGCTCCATTGTTGGACCAATGCATAGGTATTCCGAAAGGCGTAGCTAATATTCGAATTCGCCAAACTGCGAATTGATGGTAAGTTTTTTGCCATCAAAGGCTTCAACACGACCTACAATACGAGCCTCGATGTTGTATTTTTCTGAAATGGCCATAACCTGCTCAGCATATTGGGGTGCAATATAAATTTCGAAACGGTGTCCCATATTGAAAACCTTATACATTTCATGCCAGTTTGTTCCGGATTCTTCCTGAATCATTTTAAACAACACGGGAACCTCAAATAAGTTGTCTTTTATTATATGTACATTATCAACAAAATGGAGTACTTTGGTTTGTGCGCCGCCCGAACAATGGATCATTCCATGAATATTTTTACGGAGTGCTTCCAGCAGGTCTTTAACCACAGGTGCGTATGTTCGCGTGGGCGAGAGTACCAATTGTCCGGCATCCAGTCCTACTTCAGCAATCAATTCCGTTAGTTTTTTTGATCCTGAATAAATAAGGTCAGCAGGAACTTCAGGATCAAAACTCTCAGGATATTTTTGTGCCAGATAATTGGCAAACACATCATGACGAGCTGAGGTCAAACCATTGCTGCCCATACCGCCATTGTATTGTTTTTCGTAAGTTGCTTGTCCAAATGAAGCAAGTCCAACAATTACATCACCTGCCTGAATATTATCAGCAGAGATCACGTCTGAACGCTTCATCCGGCAAGTGACCGTTGAATCCACGATGATGGTGCGTACCACATCGCCCACATCAGCAGTTTCACCTCCGGTAGGATAAATATTGACTCCCATAAGTCGCAATTCTGCACACAATTTTTCAGTTCCGTTGATTATGGCTCCAATAACTTCACCCGGTATCCTATTTTTGTTCCTCCCAATAGTTGATGAAAGTAAAATGTTATCTGTAGCACCCACGCAAAGCAAATCGTCAAGATTCATGATCAGGGCATCCTGTGCAATGCCTTTCCAGACCGATAGATCGCCCGTTTCTTTCCAGTACAGGTAGGCCAGCGACGATTTGGTTCCGGCCCCGTCAGCATGCATAATATTGCACCATTCGGGATCTCCTCCCAGAATATCGGGGATGATCTTGCAAAATGCTTTTGGATACAATCCCTTGTCAATATTTTGAATGGCATTGTGAACGTCTTCCTTCGAAGCCGATACTCCACGCGCCATATACCTGTTATCTGTTGACATACAATCTGAATTACCGAATCAATCTTAAAAATGCAAAGTTAATATTTTTTGGGGATATAATTTGAAGGGAAGTTTTATAGCCATGTCAGGATAAATAAAGACTGCTTTTGGTTAGAATTGAATATTGCTCATTCCCATTGAATTGTTAAAACTGTCATTGGAAGTGAAAGGGAAATTAAATTCTCCGAATGATGTTGGTTATAGGTTATACCCCGAGTACTCGGGGTAAATGTTTGAATGTGAACATTTAATATTAAAAAAGGGTATAACCACAGAGGTGACCACAAGTACTCAGGGTAAAAATAGATAAGGTCTCCGGTTATACCCTAAAATGATTCAAGTGACTGCTGATTAGAATATTACAAGGGTATAACCTATAACCAGAGTAGGTGTGGTTGTTTTATTTTTGAATCTGCAAAAAATACCCAATTAAATGATTCTAAATTAAAACAAGTGCTCCCGAGTACTCGGGAGCACTTGTTTTAATTTGCAGGTTGATATCTTCTTATAATACTGTCACGAGTGCTCGGGATGAGTTTTTCAGCAGACCCTAATTAATGATCAGTTTTTTTATTTGTATTTTTTTCCCTTGAAAGACCTTAGCTACATAAGTTCCTTTATGCAAATTTGATACATCCAAAGTGCGATTTTGTTTTGCTTCCAAAATGATTTTTCCATTCAGATCAAGCAGTTGAATTTTTATATAATTCCCTTTAAAATAAAGGCAATTATTCACAGGATTAGGATATATTAGGATGTCATCTTCAATATATTCGCCAATACCGGTATATGCGGCTTTTAAATAAAAGGCATTTTCTTTAATAATTGTCTGATCTGCAACCAAGGTAATGTCAAATTTAGAATTCCAAATATAAAAATCATATTTACCGATTGGATTATTTTTATTTATTGTGAAACCAACTGTTAAGGATGTTGGACTAACCGCTTTAGCTGAAGTCATAAAAATTTGAGTAGATCCCTGACTCAATTTAACTAAATTGGTTCCTTGTGTAAAATCGGTATTTTCAGCCGTTACTTCTATTTCCAATGTTTGACCTTGGATTAAGGTATCAGGTGTTAATGATACTATTGAAGGTTGATAATCTCCCGATAATAAATCGAACCCATTATTAAGTAAAAATAATCCATCTAAATTATTCTGTATAAATAATGAATAAACACCAATAGGCTTAGCATAAGTCAATTGCAATTGAATTTGAAGAGTTACCGAATCTATTGGGATTACTGAAATCGGAACTATTTTATTCGATGAATTTTTAAGCTGGACAACATTTGCCACTGAATTCTTTTTGAAGTTGGTATTTTTGCAATGTACTGTCATAATAATATCTTCACCTTGCTTTGCAGATTTTGGAGAGATACTATCAATTGTTGCAATTGTAAAATCTGGTTTTAAGTAAAATCCTTTAGGTTTAGTTAAGGTAATATCAGAAGCAGTATTCCATAAGTAAAAATCGTAATTTCCAATAGGATGATCAATATTACATGAGAAATTCAATGTCAGAGATGTTGAGGTATTTGCTATGGCTGTGTTTGGGTATATAAACGTTTCCCCTTGCTTTAAACTAATAATATTGGTACCTTGAGTAAAATCGATATTTTCACCTGTTACTTCTATGTCTAATGAATGACCTTGGATTAAAGTATCCGGTTTAGCTGTTAGGATGGAAGGTTGACTTTCGCCCCTAAATAATTCAAATGCGTTATTTAGCGACGTTGTGCCATCAGAATTATTTTGAATAAATAATGAATAAATTCCGGCTGGATGAGCATACGTCAATTTAAATTGTGCCTGAATCGTTACAGAATCTATCGCGTTTATAGTAGTTGCAATTATTTGCTTAGTTGAATTATCAAGCCAAATCTTATTTGAAGCTGCATTTTTTATGAAATTGGTATTGGAACCATGTATAGTAATGATAAGAATATCACCTTGTTTTGCCGTATTTGGTGAAATACTATTAAGTGTTGCAACTAAAATATCAGAGCTTATATAAAAACCTTTGGGCTTTGTATAGATAGTATTCGAATTAGTGTTCCATACTTTAAAGTCGCAGAAACCTGTCGGTTGATCGCTATTAATTGAAAAAGTTGCTGTAATGGATGTTTTACTATTTACTCTTGAGGATTTCATATAGGTCTCTGAATTCTCAAATTTCAAACTTACTATATTTGTTCCCTGACTAAAATCCACATTCGCAGCTGTTACTACAATATCTAAAGTCTGACCTTGCTCCGCTTTATTGGGTGATATTGATACTATCTGTGCTGAAAGATTAATAGCTAATCCGAAAAATAAGAAAATCACTAATTTAAATCGAAATTGTTTATACATGATACTTGGTTTTTAAGCTATTAATTTATAATTACTGCATATAAATCGTCAACAATTCATCCGGTTCTAAATTGGATTGTATGGCTCTATCTAAAAATGCAGTATAAAAAGCATAATTATTAAATTCTTTTTTATAATTACTTACAAATATATCATTTTTATCATTCTGTTTTGAGTTTTTTAAATAATTATTAATAAGCTTTCGGACTATTAAAATTACTGATTTTTTATACCTTTCGGTTGAAGTATGAATATCAATATTTTTAAGGACGTTAAAAGCTGCTATATTTTCATTCATCTTAAAGTATATTGCACATAGATTTAACTGAGCTTCTGTAAAATTTGGAGCAATTGTAACAGCTTTTTTATAAAATTGGATTGCTTTCTCATTTTGATTTAGTTTTGCAAGGCAGCTTGCATAATCATTCAAAACGTAAATGTGATAAGGATTTAATTGATAGGCCAATTCAAAATGATTGTTCGCTTTTGGATAATCCTCTAAATTATAATAAGATAATCCTGAATACCAATCCAATGGTGTTGATGTTTGATCAAATTTATAAAAATAGGATTTCGCTTCATCAATTTCATGAATACAATTTTTAAAATCAGCTTCTTTTTTTGCCAAAATTGCTTTTTTAGCATGTACTTCACCATTTAGACGATACATACCTATAATAAAAAGACCTGCCGTCAGCAACATTAAAATGTAAGTAATATTGAACTTAATAGATTTTTTTGAGTCGCTGTTTTGAGATGAATTTAGAATGTTAATGAAAATACCCCATGCTGAATAAAGAATTATATTATGCAGTATTCTTTCTTTTGGAAAACTAAAACAGGAATAAACCAAATAGCCCAATGTAATGTATAAAATAACCATCAATTGTCCATTTAACTCTTTATCTTTGTTCTTTATCACAAATTTAATCAGTTGAAACAGAATGATTAAAAAAAGTGCGATGTATAAGACAACCCCTATAATTCCTTGCTCAGATGCAACCCATAAAAAATCGTTATGCGGCCTTTGATAAAATGTGGTATTATTTTCAGATACCAATCCTTTATTGCCGTACTTAAGCATATTTATTTTCCAACTCTCTAAACCTCCACCAATTAAAGGCCTTTCATCTATTAATTTTAGAGTTCTCTCCCATAATTCTAATCTATCCTTGGTTGATCCTTCATTAAAATCGATAGACTTCAAAGTGTGTGTTTTTAAAGATGCAGTATCTGAAAAAATTATTAACAATAATGAACCAAATAAAATAATCAGAATGGTATTGAATATAAAATATAATCTCAGCCTGTTCATCCAAACCCGTTTCTCTTTAAAACAGGTAATTGCAAAAATGATTCCTCCACTAAACAGAAATGCAAGCCATGTTGCCCTGTTTGACAATACAACAATCAGAAACAGAGAAAGAGAAAAATTTACAATACCGATATATTTCCAAATACTTTTCCCCGAAAAATATTGAAATATATTGAAAGGAAGAGTCAGTAATAAGATTTCGGCAAATAAGTTTCTATGAGAAAATATTGAACATATTTTGTAAGTGCTTAATGGTATTACTAAATCGTTTTTACCAATTAATCCAATAAGTTGCACATATCCAAAAATCAGAATAATAATATTTAAAATCAGAATAGGGATTGATATTTTTTGAATACTATTTTGAGATTTAATAAAGAAAGCAAATGTTATAAATAAGATAAAAAACAGTAGATATTTAGCCAACAAGAACAAGGAATCTGAACCATTAATTGAAATTACACTTGAAAATATTGAATAGAGGATAAAAATAATATAGGTTAGTAGAAAGTAAAATATACGCCTGTTTTCTATAATTATATTCTGTTTTTTTAACAGCATTGCACTAAAAAAAGTGATTAAGCAAAGAGTAAGTGAACAAAATTGAATATGCAAACTAGGATCTAATGCTTTATTGGTCCATAATAAAGGGACTACTGCAAAAAGCGAAAAAGTCAAGATACTTTCAATAAGCCTGTTATTCGTTGTAGGTGTCATGATTTATTAAGATTACTGTTAACTTCTCTCCTATTTTTTTTCAATTTCATATCAAATATCAAATCTGTATTTTAAGTAGGGTTTTATTCCCCAAATAAAATCATTCCTCTGTCCATTAATATTGTCAATGGTGTTGTCGCCCAATAAATTATATACTCCAAGTGAAAAATGATGATTGACTTTATTGGTTGTAAAAGTTCTGTTAATTGCCATATCAAACCTAAAAGTATCAGGAGTTTTGTAATTATTACTAATTGAATAATTGGGTGTGATTGTACCGTTATAATTATATAAAGCCACAGGAAGTGTTACATAATACCCAGAGTAATATTTGAGAATAGATGAAATGTTCAACTTAGATGAAATGTTGTAGCTTAAAACTATACTTAAATCATGGTTTTTATTATAAAAAGAATTAAAATTACGACCCCAATTTATTGCATCAAAATGCCTAATGCTAAGTACATAGGAGTAGTCGATCCAACCTATCAATTTCCCCATTGATTTTTGAATGAAGGATGTAATACCATAAGAATTACCAGATCCACTTAATAGATCATTTTCAAAATGTTCGTTTAATATAAGACTTGCACCATCATTCAATTCCTTTAATTGCACTGTATGCCGGTAAAAAGGAATCAGTTTTAATTGATATCCATTTACCTTTTGTGAAAGAGACAAATAGATTGAATTCATCTTTATTGGTTTAATATTATTGGTTGCAGGAAATGTTTTTACACTTGCAATATAAGACTCATTCGAGTTATTGCTAATTTGATTTGCATTTATAAATTGTATATTACTCTCATATCCAAGAACGATTTCTGAATTCAACGAGGGTTTAAAATCCAAACTCAACATAGGTAATATGTCTTGATAGGTTTGCATAATTTGACCTTTTGAATAAAATAATGTGTCAACATTTGTATTTTCAAAAAGATACTGCTTACCAGCTCCAAATTGATTGTATAGGGAATATTTTAATCCAACATTTAAACCAAACCACTTTTTAAATTGATAACTATTTACCGTATAAAGTGAAAGAGTGGAAGTTTTTTGATGGTCTTGTTTAATATTGGAAAACGCATTATTACCAACAAATTCCAGTCCATCGGGTGTAATGACAAAATAATCAAAGCTCACACCATAATTTATTCGATATTTGATATTTACATGTTGATCAATATCTGTAAAGTAGTGGATATTATTTAGTTTTGAAGTTAAAATGAAAGATTCAGTAGCCTGACTTGAAACAATTTGACTTTTCATGCCTGAATAGGATAACCCATTGGAAATTTGTACCTTTGAGTTTATATTATTTAACCATTTGAATGAACCCAGGTTTCTTTTTTGCTGAGTATTCATTAAGTCCAATCCTTTCTTTTCATTTAAACCATAGTATGTAAGGCTAAATAAATTGGAACTATTTAATTTGTAATTGTATTTAGCAGTAAAATCATAGTTATTGTTGATTATATTACTTCCACTCACATGAGGCAAGTTATATAGCTCAGAAAATCTCCCGGAATGATTTCCAATTGACTGTCCAAATACATAATTGGATGAAATAATGAAATTTGACCTATTCGAAAGGGGGATTGCTCCAGTTAATTGAGTTGAAACAGGGGTAATTTGACCCGTAAATTTTATTTTATCGACATTGTTTTTAATCCCCAATTGTGTAATAGAACTGGCGTTATTATTATATACAAAGAGGTTAACTATTTGATTGATATTTAGCTCCTCCATTATATCAGTGTTGAAAATCATATTCGAGGTATGCATAAACGGAGAATTGTCAATAATAATTAAGTTTTGCTCATTGGGGCTTCCCAGAATTGAGAAATTATTTGAATTATTCCTGTAGTTATGTATTCCAGGCAGTAAATCTAGAAAATCTATTAACCTGACTTCACCTGCATTAAAAGGTAAATTATTTAAGTCAATCCCTTTTGCATCATTTCTGAGAATTGTATCATTGTTTAATGTGATCTGTGCCAGGGAAGTGAATGCTGAGATGATTAGAATAATTAAGAAGCTAATTAATTTCATTTTAAGTTGTCAAAATTGTTTACTGTATGCAAAATCAGCCGTTTTAAGGGATTCAAACATTTCGAAATACTGATAAAATTATCATTGTCAAGCTTTTACAGTTGGACAATCCAGCCAAGCATGAGTTTTATGTTTGTAAATATAATACTATTTAATTACAAGTCCTTATTTTGTTATCGTTACAGTTCAATCATGGGCACAACCCTAGCCTATTTAAGAAAATTAAAGAGTGATTCCTTCCCTTCTTAAAATACATGTACTTTTATTTTTATGACTTGCCGTTCATCATAAATTGATAGCCGAACGCTATTCTCCTCTGGTTCCCATACTATCTTGTGTGCTTCTTCTGTGTTTCTTGTGTGTATAAATGTGCATTTTAACACACAAGTAACTCTTAAGAAACACTTATGAAACTCTTATAATAGCTTTCGAACAGCAGTAGAATAACAACTGAAGTACATTGAATGCTTTTGGAAATGTAAAATGAGAGGCAGGTTTGACTGTTGAACTTTGGACTTATAAAAATGGGGCATTGATGTTAAAAGATTACCTTTCCAATATGTATAAATTCTTCAGCCGGGAAACTTTCTATAGAACGGGTCAGCGTAAACCATGTTCCCCAAAATACGCCTGTAATCAGCATGAGAAGGAATAGTGAACAAAAAATAATGATCTTATGTCTCATAACCTATTAATTTGATAACTCTTAAAGTTACAAAAAAGGCTTCAATAAATTGTAGATTATGTCATTTTGTTCATTAATGAAGTCATTATTTAATTCTATTGACTTTAAGTTATAGTCAAGGCAAAGAGTAATTCAGTAAATACAATTTCTTCAATTACAATAAAATTTTCCATTAACCTTATGTGTCCTGTTGTGCTTATTGATAGTACAAACTATTCAGGTTCACCTGTTTTGATGAAGTGTAATGCCAACATTGAGAGCCAGCCAAACCCGATAATAAGGCAAAGTCGTTGAAATAGACCTGCAACTTCCACAAATCCAGCTATTTGTTTAAAACCAATGGCTGCAAGAATAAATGCACCCAACATACCGATTCCTGAAATCAAAGAATAAGTGGCCCACTTTATGTCGCCAGAATCTTTAAATCGGTTATGAAATTTAAAGCAAGCAATTGGTAAACAGACAAATACAAAGATTGAAAAGAAATCGTGGAAGTGTCCATGAACTGTAAATTGAGCGATCGCTAAAGGTTCCGTCATGGGATAACCAAAAACAGGATCGGATGAGAAAATACCGGCTCCCACTAAACCGAGTCCTACTGCTCCGATGAGCCGAGATATCCAGATGGAACCTTTTAAAACCCTTGTCACCTCTCGCAAACCAAAAGCTGAAAGAAATATCAACGAGCCTGAAATAATGAAGTTTGAAATCTGAACCCAGCCAAGTGGACCAATTGAAAGTGAACTAATTGGAAAGCGAAGTGCCGAATAATTTTCTCTAAATGCTCCCTGTATCAGAAATAATCCAATGAATAGAATGCAGCCAACTGGTCCGCAAAACAATAATCGTCTTGTCTTTATATTACTATCCTTGATTAAAGTCATATACTTGATTATTGAAATATTTCAGGATATTTTCTGATAAAATAGACGGGTGTACAGCTCCAGGCATGACAATAACTATTCACCGGATAAAAATTGTATGGTGAAAGCAACTCATTTTTAGGATTATAGACCTCCCAAAATGTATATGCGCCTTTCTTTACCATCCCTCCCCAATATTCAATCAGATAATTTTTTGCCTCCTTGTTCAATCCTGAATTAATGAGTGCCTGAATAAAATAATGGTACATATAAGGACCACCGGGTGTGACTGCCTTTTCAGAATTAACAAGTGCCTTCAGCGTTTCCTGACTTTCTTCTTTTGAAAGTACTCCTCCAAGGATCATCCATATTTGTGAGGCATACGATATTTGCTTTTCCTTACCCGATTCGAATAAATGGCTGACCTTATTGAACAATTGTTTGCGTGAAGCATCCGTCATTTTCTGAATAAGCTTGGGCACATCTTTCAATTCATCTTGCTTATTTAACATTTTGGCCAACTCATAAGTCTGTTTGAGGGCAAAAATTGACAATCCCTGCAATGATGCTTCCTTGTTCAATCCATCTTTCCAATCGAAAAACAACCACCATTCTGCATTGGCCTTTTCATAATTTAATAGACCATTGGGCTGCACATATTTATAGATGATATCCAATTGTCTCTTTGCAACCGGCCACAAATCATTGGCAGTTTCCACGTCGTTAGTGGCTGTAACGTACTCTTTTAGTGCAGCATTGTAAAGTAATGAATAATCAAATAAGTATTGACCAGCCTGAGCATGTGGTTCGGGTGTTTCAAAAACCGTACCGATTAAATAACCTTCCTCGCCACTTAAACCTGCCAATAAATAGAGGCAACGTTTGGTTAAATCAATCTTTTTAAAAGAGTAATTATTGGCCAGAGACTCAAGAAACAAATCTCCAATCCATAACCGTCGGTCTCTTTTTGGTCCGTCTTCATAAACCGTTTGCATACATTCCTTGAGGGTATTCAATCCAACCTTGTCAATATCTTTTACAATCTGTTCTGTTGTATTGACCAATGGATCAGGCATTTTAGTGACTGAGGTAACAGCTTTTAACTGCATCTCAGCAATATTGAAGTCGAAGTACTGCGAGCTGGCCAATAACTCAATTTTCACATATCTGAAAGCTAGTCTGCGCTGAATGGTAATGCTGGCAGGAATATCCATGACAGTTACCACCTCATCCTGTAACCAGGCCCTGCTGATTCCACCGGTATAAGGGTCGAACGGAACAGCCAATTCGGAAGGAACTTCACCAAAAGTAAGTTTAAAGCGAACAGGACCATCAGCAGTTCCTTTTAGAACACCCAGTTTGAAAGAGAAATAGCCAGTATAGTGATTACCAAAATCGACTGTTACACTGTTAATTGTCTTGAATGAAGTCTTGTAAATGGGTTCAACAGTAGAAATGGAATCTGCTTTCCATCCCTGAAAAGACTTCGTATCTTCAATAATTTTTACAATACTAAAGGGATGAATAATTGTTTCTGTGAGTTTTGGCTTTAAATTCTCAGCTTTAATCAGCCAATTAGCTCTGTCGTAAGTTGGTGCATTTTGACTGTAAGCATTTGTGCATAAGGCTAGGAGCAACAATATATTAAGGCATTTGCAAATATTTTTCATTCTGGTTTATTGGGTTCGTTGAATAGTTTTATTCATTTAATTGACTTCAAAAATAACATTAAATCATTTTGTAAAACCACTATCAGGAATTGACCTTTTATTAGTAGGAGATTGATCTAAATGAATATGCAGATTCAACTTCAACAATAATAAATTCTTGACCCTTTGGTTTCACCAAAGGTAAGTTATATTAAGTTATAAACCTAAAAAAAATGGGGATTTTAATAAGCGTATGTAGGATTTGCAAAGGATCAAATCGAACCTTCATGCAAATCCCTATAGGAAAACACATCTCGAAATCGTTCCACATAATGTCGCCATACAATATTGTGAAGTTTTCAAACGACTTAATATCAAGATACTTCCTAGTCATTGGATTTTTGGCAGCGTTTAAAAAATCAGAAAAGTCAATCAATTGCTCAGTTTGGTCTGAGAAGAAAAATCTAATCATATATTCTCCTAAATATTCAGCCTTATTGATAGAAATAACCATGACGTTATATTCTTGTTTTGAACAAAGATAATTATTTAAATGAATCAAGATGAAGTGTGTTGCAAAATCCTTTTTTTTGAATCAAAAAAAAAACAGTTGTCTATTTAAGCATTCAATTTGTAATACATTCAAAACAAATCAGCACTTTAAAACGAATCGTCTTAGCATATCCTTACTAATTATAACAACATGCTGAAAGATACTCCGTTTGACCAAAGTTGATAGCGAACAAGCAGTATTTTTATTAAAAAAAACAATTGAAATAATATTCACCATCAAGGGCAATTTTATAATTAATTTACCGTAACTTGGGGTATTTCTTTGTCCACATTTTCCATGATGGTAATTTATGGATTTAGGAGATATTGTAAGCCTAACAAATTAAGGTTCAAATACTCCAAATGACTCAGTCAATAGGGCAATTAAATTTATAAAAACGATATCAGTAATAAAAACCAAAAATGTAATGAAGAAAGCTACAGCCGATTTTCAGATATTTGTTAAGCCCGTTGGGGCCTCATGCAACCTGGCTTGTAAGTATTGCTATTATCTAAAAAATGGGGCACTAAATCACGACGATAAGAATCCACTCATGAGTAAAGATTTGCTCGAAAAATATATTGTGCAGCATATCAATGCATCTCCGGGGCCGGTTATCTTTTTCTCGTGGCATGGAGGAGAACCGACATTGGCCGGTTTGCAATACTTTCAGCGAATTGTAGAAATTCAGCGAATCAATCAACCAGAAGATAGCCACATTATCAATGGATTGCAAACCAATGGTACCTTATTGAATGAAGATTGGTGTAAATTCCTGGCTGCCGAAAATTTCAAAGTAGGCATCAGTATAGATGGTCCTGAAGATTTACATTCTGTTTACCGAGGCACTAAGGAGGGCAATCCCAGCTTTGAGGAAACAATGCGCGGATATGAGCTTTTGAAATCGTATGACATTGAATGTGAAATACTTTGCGTTGTGAATGCGGTGAATGTTGAGCATCCCTTACGGGTATATAGGTTCTTTAAAGAACTTCAATGTGAATTTCTTACGTTTCTACCTTTGGTTGAAAAACGAACTTCTGGCGGTAAGGTGGTTTCTGAACGATCAGTTTCAGCCAAGGCATTCGGTCAGTTCTTGTGTGCCATTTTCGATGAATGGAAAGCTTGTGATATTGGCAACATCAAAATACAGATTTTCGAGGAAGCGCTGCGTACTGCCTTTGATTTGGAACATACTCTTTGCATTTTCAAAACAACCTGCGGTGGAGTGCCAGTCGTAGAACACAATGGAAACTTCTATTCATGTGATCATTATGTAGATGCAGATCACCTGATTGGCAACATCGGCCAGACTTCCGTGGTTGAATTACTTGGAAGTCGCAGGCAGGAAGCTTTTGGATTGAAAAAACTTGATACATTACCTGACTACTGCCTTGAATGTGAATCGCTTAAAATGTGTAATGGCGCTTGTCCGAAAGACAGGTTCATCCAAACTCCGGATGGTGAACCGGGGTTGAACTATTTGTGCGAAGGGTACAAACATTTTTTCAATCACTGCAACCCATTTGTGGAAGAAGTGGCAGAGGTCTGGAGAAGTGGTCAGTTGTAAGTGATCAGTAATCAGTGATCACTTACAACTGACCACTTATTTCAGTTTTTCCTTGAAAAAATCAATGGTGCGTTTCCATGCCAGATCAGCAGCTTCCTTATTGTATCGTTCAGGGTTTGAATCATTGTTGAAAGCATGTTGAGCTCCTTCATACATAAATAGTTTGTAATCAATGTTTGCTTTTTTTAATGAAGCTTCAAAAGCCGGAATGCCTTGATTAATTCGCTGATCGTTGCCTGCATAATGCAAAAGCATGGATGCTTTAATCTTAGGTACATCCTCATCCTTAGGTTGAGAGCCATAATAAGGAACGGCTGCAACCAAATCAGGTGAATTTACTGCCACCTGGTTGGTCATTGCGCCACCCCAGCAAAAACCAGTACATCCCACCTTGCCTGTGGTCAGCGGATTTGTTTTTAAATAGGCGACCGCAGCTGTAAAGTCCTTTTTAGTAGCTTCATAGTCCATCTTTTGAAACATTGGACCTGCATCCTCTGGATTATCAGGAGTACCTCCCTGTGCTGAGAGACCATCGGGAGCCAGGGCTACAAAACCTTCCAATGCCATTCGACGTGTAACATCTTTTATATGAGGTTGTAGACCCTTATTTTCGTGTATCACAATGACAGCCGGATATTTACCTGTGCCCTTCGGTCTGGCCAAATAAGCGGTCACAGGTCCTGACTCACCAGTGTAGATAATAGTATCGGTAAATAGTTGAGGATCATCAGAATTTGTAATCTGCGCATCCAGATTCAGATGGGGCAACATTGACAATGCCAACATTGAACCTCCTGACAATACAGCTGACTTTTTGATAAACGCACGTCGGTTAGTTTTCCCGTTTTGATGATCTCCATTTGGATCTTTAAGAATTTGTTCCATAATTAATGCTCCTTGAATGATTGGTTTTTTTTAAGTATTTCATTGGACATAAAATGTCAGTTAAATTTACAAATTATTGTGATCATATATTGGAAAACAGAGGTAAAAGATTTCATTAATATTTATGAATCAGGTAAATTATTTATTCAAATAAAATAAAAGCGAAATTTGTATCGTTACAATTCTTAATTTTAACCCCTCATAATAAGTTGTAAATAATTAATATTCTAAATATGAAATCATTCTTAGTCATCATTGCAATTCTAATAGCCTTTACTGGCTGTGTAAAAAAGAACAAGGTTCCAACAGCGCAACCGCTTGTTAATCCTTCGTCACATCAGGTGAAAGTAGAAGAAGTGATCCAGACTTCCAACTACACTTATTTGAAAGTTAGTGAAAATAATGCTGAATCATGGATGGCTGTAAACCATCAGGAAGCTACACCTGGCGAAGTTTATTATTACGAAACGGCGCTGGAGATGAATAATTTTAATAGTAAAGAATTGAATCGTGTTTTCAAATCCATTTTCTTTGTTCAGGGATTAAGCAAAGAACCTATTGTTGCTTCGACTCAAGGAACAGAAGCAATGAAGCCGGTAAAAAATGCTGCTGTCCCGAAGGAAGGGGTATCAGTTGCTCCCGCTCAGGATGGACTTTCGATTGCTAAATTGTATGCTGACAGAAGCAACTTTGGAGGTAAAAAAATCAAGATGAAAGGTCAAGTCGTTAAAAAGAATGATGGAGTGATGGGTAAAAACTGGATACATATTCAGGATGGTACCGTTGATTCCGAAAACTTTGACTTGACCGTTACCACTCTTGATAGTGTAAAACTGAACGATGTGGTTACTTTTGAAGGTACTATCAGTCTGAAGAAAGATTTTGGCTACGGATATTTCTATGAAGTCATCATGGAAGATGCCAAGCTGGTAAAATAAATTGTAAAGTGTCTTTTGGAGAAGGCTCTGCTTGAATGTTGAATTCAGGTAGAGCTTTTATTATTTCTTTTCCTTACTTTTGAACTCTAAAATCAAAATTAACTTGTCTAATGATTTCAAAAACATTGATCGTTTGCCTTATTTCAGGATTACTGATGGGTTTTACTTCTGCAAAAGATATGAATAAACTTGAAAAGAAAGCGCAACGCATTCATTCCAAATGCTTAACCATTGATACACATTGCGATACGCCCATGCAAATGATTAAGCCGGGGTTCAATATCCGTGATGAACATCATGCACCCAAAAGCCGTGTTGATTTGCCGCGTATGAAATCGGGAGGACTGGATGCCATGTTTTTTGCAGTATTCACAGGACAAAAACCTCGTACCGATCAAAATTATATTGCTACTTATGCCTTGGCCAATCAAATGTTGGATTCTATACATTCAATGGTCACACAAAATAGCGATTTGGCTACTCTGGCACTGAAAGCCGATGATCTTGAGCACATTGAGAAAACAGGTAAGCATGCAATATACATCGGCATGGAGAACGGATTTCCAATTGCTAAAGACCTATCCAGAGTTGAAGAATTTTACAATAAAGGAGTTCGGTATATTACCCTTTGTCATTCATTTCACAATGATATTTGCGACTCATCAAGCGATGCAGCTCCCGCAGAACATAATGGCGTGAGTGATTTTGGCAAACAGGTAATTACTGAAATGAACCGCTTGGGAATGATGATTGATGTTTCTCATGCATCAGATAAATCGTTTTCTGATATTGTTGAATTGAGTAAAGCACCTGTCATAGCCTCCCACAGTTCGGTCCGCTCTGTTGCCAAACACGATCGCAATATGAGTGATACCATGATTAAAAAGCTTGCCCAAAAAGGAGGAGTTATTCAGATTTGCCTGCTTGATGTTTATATTAAAGAGCCGGATACAACTTCTGTTAAATTCAAATCTGAGAGACGACTTCATAAAATATACAGAACCACCTACAACAGCATGTCAGAATCAGAAAAAGAAGTTTTTGAGAAAGAATGGGATGATGTGCAGGCCAATTACTCAAGCGAACTTCCGACCGTGAAAGAAATGGTCGATCATATTGACTATGTGAAAAACCTGGTGGGTATTGATTATGTGGGTATTGGCAGTGATTTCGATGGCGGTGGCGGTTTACGCGATTGTGCAGATGTGAGTCAGTTTCCAAATATTACCCTTGAATTACTTCGCCGAGGGTATACCGAATCGGAAATTAAGAAAATATGGGGTGGAAATCTATTACGCGTCTTTCGTGCCGTCGAAAAATCAGCTCAGAAAATATAATTGAACCTGCAGTAAGTACCTGATAACCATTTTATTGTATTATTTTCTTATCTAATTGGAATCTAATCCATTCACCTCCGGTTGTTTAATTATAAAATACCGCAATAAAAATGGGATCATATAATATTGTTGTGGGGATAGCATCCCAAGCCCTCTAGGTCCTTACCATAAGCAATCCTGAAAGGATTGAATATTATTCACCCCCAATGGAATTGGGGACTGAATAATAAATCGCTACCCAGAACCCTGAAAGGGTTCAATTTTAATAATATAGAGATACACATTGAACCTCCTGCGGGGCTCAGTGTTGTCGTTTTTCCTATTCCCAATTTCATTGTGGGTGAATAACATTCAAATCCGAGCCCTCGGGATGGTTTAAAGTAATTTTGCAGAAGAACTTATTTAACCAGAACCATTATTCTTGCTATTTCCCAAATGATCCCTTGTTACTAACTCAATACTAATTCAATATGAATTCAATATGAACTCAATATGAATTCAATACCGAATGGGTTGTAAATGGGTTATTTATGGGTTAATAATGGGTTCATGTACCCATTATCAACCCATTATGTACCCATAATGTACCCATAATGTACCCATTCACTATTGAATTCATATTGAGTTAGTATTGAGTTAATATTGAGTTCGTATTGAGTTAATAAGCAGTTATACTAGAAATGGAATAAATTATTTCCAAAAGGGCAATTAAAAAAGACGCTGATAGAGGTTTTGCTTTTAAAAATATTCAGCATAAATTTATCAAACAGTGAACATTATCAGCCACTGGAAATCAATAAAATGGAAAGAAATGGAAGTTAATTGTTAATTCACATTAAGAGCCTGCGCATTATTTTTAATCCTGAGGGAAAAAGGGTACTTTTGCGTATCAATTTTAAATTACTTAAAAAGACTATAAATTATGACAATCCATAAGAAAGCACTTTTAATGATCCTCGATGGCTGGGGAATCGGCGATGGTTCAAAAAGAGACGTAATTGCAACTGCACCAACTCCCTTTTTGGATTATCTGAATGCCAATTATCCACATTCACAATTACTTACCAGCGGTGAAAATGTAGGTTTGCCTGATGGACAAATGGGGAACTCGGAGGTAGGGCATCTCAATATCGGCGCCGGACGTGTGATGTACCAGGATATGGTAAAGATTACCAAGTCGATACGTGATAAATCGCTTTGGAAAGAGCCTCAGATTGTGAAAGCCTTTACCTATGCCAAAGAGAACAATAAAAATGTTCATCTGATTGGATTGATTGGCCCTGGCGGCGTTCATGCTTTAAGTGCTCACATGATTGCCCTTTGCCAGATTGGTACAGACATGGGTTTGAAAAATACATTCATCCACGGACTAACTGATGGACGTGATACCGATCCCCGTTCCGGTCTTGGATTTCTGACAGAAGATCTTAAAAACCTTGAAGGAACCAATGGCAAATTTGCTTCAGTGATTGGCCGATACTTTGGAATGGATCGTGATAAAAACTACGACCGCTTTAAATTGGCCTACGATTTATACACTGAGGGGAAAGGTACTCCATCGACAGATTTGCTTAAAACGGTTCAGGAAATGTACGATGCAGGGGTAACTGACGAATTCATGAAACCCATTGTAATGGTTGATGATAAAGGACTTCCATTGGCAACAATTCAGGAAAATGATGTGGTTATCTGCTTTAATTTTCGTACCGACCGTTTACGCCAAACTACTATCGCCTTTACCCAGCAAGACCTACCTGAGTTTGGATTGAAAACCATTCCATTGCAATGGTATACCATGACCAACTATAAGGCCGACTTCAAAAATATAAATGTAATATTCAACAAGCCGAACCTGGATAATACGATGGGTGAGATTGTTTCGAAAGCCGGATTGAAACAAATCCGCATTGCAGAAACAGAAAAATATGCACATGTCACTTTCTTTTTCAGCGGTGGACGCGAACTGGAATTCCCGGGTGAAAAAAGATTGTTGGCTCAATCACCTAAGGTTCCCACTTACGATCTTCAACCAGAGATGTCGGCTCCAGTAGTGCGTGATCTCATAGTTCCTGAATTGCTCAATGGGACCGCAGATTTTGTATGCCTAAATTTTGCAAACGGAGATATGGTAGGGCATACAGGCGTTTATGAAGCCATTGTCAAGGCCATTTCTGCTGTCGACAGTTGTACAAAAGCGGTTGTTGAAGCAGCTCAAAAAGGCGGATATGAAATTATCATTATTGCTGATCATGGGAATGCCGACAACGCCATTAACCCTGACGGATCGCCAAATACAGCACATTCACTGAATCCGGTTCCTTGTATTTATGTTTCTGAAAATAAAAATGCCAAAATCAAAAACGGAATTCTTGCTGATGTGGCACCTACCTTACTTTCAATAATGGGTTTGGAAATACCTCCAGAGATGACTGGAAATGTTTTAATAACAAAATAGTTTACAGTGGCCAGTGGTCAGTTTACAGTATTCAGTGTTCAGTTGCGTGCCGATCAGGGTGCAATTGTAAACTAAATACTGAAAACTGAATACTGAAAACTGAATACTGAAAACTTTTTTACTTTATGCTTGAAATTGGGAATACGATTATCAGTCTGGATATTTTAGAGAAACAATTTCTTTGTGATTTACTCAAATGCAAAGGTGCCTGTTGTGTTGAAGGCGATTCGGGTGCTCCTGTTACTGAGGAAGAAGTTAAAGCCATTGAAGAGGCCTATCCTGAAGTTCAACCGTATCTTTCGAAATCGCATCAGGATGAAATCAAGACTCAAGGCTTTGCAGTTGTTGATTTTGAGGGAGACCTTGTAACCCCATTGGTAGAAAACCGCCAGTGTGTTTATACTTATGAAGAAAAGGGAATATTGAAATGTGGCATTGAAAAGGCTTTTCTTGATGGGAAAATCAAGTTTCGCAAGCCAGTTTCCTGTCATCTTTTTCCTATCCGAATAACAAAATACAAACGATTTGATGCGGTCAACTACCAACAAATTGACATCTGTAAGCCAGGTCGACAATGCGGCAAAAGTGCAAAACTACCCTTGTATGTATTCCTGAAAGAGCCATTGATCCGTCAATATGGTGAGGAATGGTATGAGCAGTTGAATTATGCAGGGGAAAATTATTTAAGTCAGAAAGAAAAATAATAAAGTTTTTACTCCAATCCCGAAGGGATTGGATTTTATTCAGCCTCAATGAAATTGGGGGAAAAGGAACAGGGATAACCAGAAACCCCGAAGTGGTTTAATATTTATAGTGTTGCAGTTGAACCCTTTCAGGGTTCAGGGAGCGGCGATTGGACGTCCAACCCCCCAATTTCATTGGGGTGAATAACATTCAATCCCTTCGGGATTGCCTGCAAAGGTATATTCACTCCCTGTCTTATGCACATTATGCCCAATAAATTGGGTGGTTCCTACCAATGACATATTTTGTAATATATTGAATATTAATATGATACGATTCATAAATTCTGATTATTATAAAAAAAGGGCGGCCACACAGGGCCGCCCCTACACGATCTGTCATTACAGCATTGTCGCTATTTGAAAAATAGCTTACCTCTCGCAATGACGCCCTGTAGGCTTAGGCAACAATTTCTATCCGGTTTTTCTCAGGATCAAAAATGGCGCTTTCATAATATCCGTCACCGGTCATTCTTCCGGGGCTAATAATTTCGAAACCATCGGTTCGCAATAGGTCTGTAAGCAGATCCACCTTTTCGCGTGTACCTACTTTAAACGCTAGGTGAGCAATTCCTGAATTGTGCTTATGGTAGTCGTTCTTATTTGCTGAAACGGAAGGCATCTCCATCAATTCAAGTCTGCTATCTCCGCCGAAAGAAAGGAAATAGGACCTGAATTCCTTTGAATGATTGTAATAACTTGAACCTGAAACGGCATCGAAATAGTGAGTATAGAAATTACGCATTCCTTCCAGATCGCGTGTCCAAATAGCAATGTGTTCAATTTTCATCATCGAAATAGTTGTAAAAAGGTTGTTTTATCATTTTTTAGCTTCCCATTCATTGAAAAACTGTTCCAGATAATTTTCCATAAACCGATGCCTTTGTTCTGCGATGGATTTGGCTGTATCTGTATTCATCCGATCTTTTAATAACAAAAGCTTTTCATAAAAATGGTTGATCGTCGGTGCAATACTATTTTTATACGTTTGAAAATCGGCATGCATAACGGGAGCAATTGTTGGATCGTATATAAGTCTGTTTTTATAGCCTCCATAAGCAAATGTACGAGCAATACCGATGGCTCCAATAGCATCCAGACGATCGGCATCCTGAACAATAGCCGCCTCTACTGACCTTACCGGTGTTTCTGTACCTGCACCCAGATACGAAACATCCTCAATCACATTCAAAATCAATGAAGCCAAATCTGCCTCAACTTCTAAATCAGTAAGCCACTTTTTAGCCTTCACCGGAAAATGGGATTCAGAGGCAGTCAATTTCCAATCGTCCAAATCGTGCAAAAGGGCACCCATTTCAGTAATAAATGGTTCACTTCCTTCGATTTGGCCTATACGAAGAGCTAAGCGCCTCACACGATCTATATGAAACCAGTCATGGCCGCTACCTTCAGTTGCAAATTCACTTGCGATAAAGAGGGCTGTTTTTTGTATGATTTGAGTACTGTTCATTTCTTTTCCAAATTTATATCTTTTTAAGGCGATTTTTCCAAATATCTGCAAATATTATAAATCAATCTTCAAGATGGGAATACTACTCATTAACTAGTTAAATATGAATACTTTCGAATATTTTATCATCTCTAATATTTCTAAGACAGCTCCATTCCGGGAAAAACCTCCGACGAATTCATTCAGGAATTTGAAAAATAACGTCTGATCAATCAAAATAAGCCAAAAATATTAAGGGATGTTAATATTCTTTAACGTATTTGAAAAAATTTATATCCTTTTCCTTTATTAAATTATCCTATTGTTTTCAAAAATTCTGAATACAGAATTGAAAATATTACAAAAACAGGGAGAAAAAGAGCAGAATTTTTGAATTTCTTAAAAATAAAAAAAATAAACTACTATTTTTTAACTTTGTAACACTTATTTTTTTAAATTTATGGTATATAAACTCAAATGCTTATATGTTGTTTATTCATAACGAAAAAACCGAATATTATTCAGGTTATATAAGGATCAATGAATCTCTTCAAATAGAGGAAATTTCAGGCCATATAAATCAGATTCTCAGGATTGGGAATATTGATCAGGACGATAGTATGCTTCATGTAATTGAAGTGCTAAATAAAAATATCCGTGCCTATTTCAATGAAGAAATTATGCCGGCCATCACGGCCAGACGAATTAGGCATTTTGTATTTCAAAGGAAAAATACAACAGTGACCATTTCCGTTACCCCCATTGCATCCGGATTAACAATTCTTAGCTTCGAGGAAATGCCGCAGGAAGAGAAATTTGACCAGCAATCAATGCCTGAAAAACTTAAGGAAATATTCATCAGGATAAATCCTGACTTACAGGTGATTGAAATTTCCAAAAACTGCTATCCCAAATTAGGAGAATTAGCAACGGATATAAAAGGGAAGTCAATTGAAGAAGTCGAATTATTTGGAGATAAGACAACCCAAATAACTGACTTGATCACCAAAACATTTCAAACACAAAAAAAGATTGAAGAAGATGTTAAAATCAAGAAGTTAGAACGGACTTTTTGGTGGAGCATGACTTTCATTCCGGAAAAGGATCCTGTCAATAAGGGACAATCGGTTTTACTTGTTCTCAAGAATATCAATCGATATAAGAAAACAGAAGAAAGGTTGCTGGAGAGTGAACAACGCTTTCAACTTGCAGCCGAGGCTGCCGATTTGGGAATTTGGGATTACCTGATTGGAACCGACAAAACCTTCTATTCCAGAAAATGGAAATTGATTGTTGGATATTATCCGGATGAACTACAAAATAAATTCTCAGTATGGGAAGATTTGATTCATCCCGAGGACAAAGACAGGGTGGTTCGTAGTCTAAATGACTTCATAAAAAGTGAACTTTACGTTTATGAAGCTGAATTTCGGATGAAGCATAAAAGCGGCAAATATGTGTGGATCAAGAATCGTGCAACGGTAATACGCGACAACAAAGGCAAAGCACTCCGGATGTTTGGGACTCATCGTGACATCACAGATGAGAAAAAATCGGAAAGCGAATATACGAAACTGCATCAGGCCATCCTTCAAAGTCCCATTGCAGTTATTATTACCAATACACAGGGCTACATTGAATTCTTCAATCCGGCATTCTGCAAGGTTACCGGATGGGGTGACCAGGAAATAATCGGAAAGAAACCCAATATGTTGAAATCAGGTTTCCAACCAGATAGTTTTTACGAAAAGCTATGGAAAACTATCAGTGCAGGAAACGAATGGCAGGGAGAATTTAAAAACCGAAAGAAATCAGGTGAATATTACTGGGAATTGGCTAGCATATCTCCCATCAGAAACAATTTCGGTACCATTACCCATTATGTGAAAATTTCTGAGAATATTACATACCTAAAGAGAATAGAGAGAGATCTGAAAAAAGCCAAACAGGAGGCCGAAAGTGCCAATAATTACAAGAATCACTTTCTGGCAAATATGAGCCATGAAATCCGGACTCCCATCAATTCGATTATTGGCTTCTCTGAGTTGCTGAAAAACGAGCAACTGCCAATACAAAAACGGAATAAATATTCAGAAATTATAGAAGAAAACAGTCAGGCTTTGCTGCGGTTAATTGATGATATTATTGATGTTTCAAAAATTGAGGCCAACGAGCTTAAAGTGAAAAAGGAAGCTTGCGCTTTGGGCGAGTTGTTTTCGGAACTTGAAATGACCTATAACAATTTTCTGAAACGTAAACAGAATCGGGATCTGAAACTCATTTTTCAACTACCTGAAGAGTCCCACCATGATGTAATATTTACCGATCCTTACCGTTTGAAGCAGATCTTGAATAATCTATTTTTGAATGCACTTAAACATACAGAAATTGGACACATTGATATTGGATATAACATCATTAATGACAATAAATTAAGATTTTTTGTTTCGGATACCGGCACAGGAATAGCACCTGAGCGTATTAAAAATATTTTCAAGCGATTCAATTATTCTGACGATGCTGCTAATTCGAGTGTTGAATCGGGTCTCGGTTTATCTATTTGTAAAGATTTGGCCTTGCTGTTGGGAGGAGATATCAATGTGAAATCCATTGCAGGTGAAGGAAGTGTCTTTTTTGTAACGCTGCCCTACGATAAAATAAAGATCCCTATGGTGCGTTCATCATTTCAGCCCACCACATCAGCACCATCGAAATACGATTTCAGTAATTACACTATAATGGTAGCTGAAGATACGCCATATAATTATGAGTACCTCAATAGTATACTTCAAAAGACGGGTGCCAATATCGTTTGGGCAAAAGATGGGATTGATGTCTTAACCATATTCAATACCACCAAAATTGATCTTATCCTGATGGATATACAATTACCGGAAATTAGCGGCTACGAAGCTACTACCCAAATCAGGCTAAAGGACCTTAAAATTCCGATCATCGCTCAAACTGCTTATGCAATGGCAGAGGATAAACAAAAGTGTTTTGATTCAGGATGCAATGAAGTATTGATTAAACCCATCCGTATGGATGATGTTTTGACCACCGTGGCCAAATATTTGCATAAATAATCAATGAAAATGGGTCGAAGATTCTATTTATTAAAATTCGCTGATTAAATTTGAAGCATATATAAAAAAATAGAATATGCTACTCGACCGGTTTCCTTCCAGATTATTGGAAAATGCAGTAAACGAATTCGCCAAGCTCCCTGGTATTGGACGAAAGTCTGCGCTTCGATTGGTATTACATATACTTAAACAAGATGTTCATGAGGTTGAAATATTCGCAAACAGCCTCCTTCAGTTGCGCTTGGAAGTTAAACATTGTAAAGTTTGTCACAATATTTCGGATACCGATGTGTGCAATATCTGCTCGAACCCTTCGCGAAATGCCTCTTTCATCTGTGTGGTTGAAAATATTAAGGATGTGATGGCCATTGAAAATACTCACCAGTTCAATGGATTATATCATGTTTTGGGCGGTATCATATCACCCATGGATGGCATTGGCCCTTCCGATCTGGAAGTTGAATCGCTGGTGAAGCGCGTTGCAGAAGGCACCATTGAAGAAATTGTACTGGCACTCAGTACCACGATGGAAGGTGATACTACCAACTTTTTTATCTACAAAAAGCTTAAAGGCACGAATATTAAAATATCCACTCTTGCCCGCGGCGTATCTATTGGTGATGAACTGGAATATACTGATGAAGTTACGCTGGGAAGATCGATTGTAAACCGTATGAATTTTGAGGATTCGATAATTCAATAAATAAAATGAAGCTATCAATCATCATAGTCAATTACAACGTCAAATACTTTCTTGAACAGTGCCTATATGCCGCTACAAAGGCTGCTGAGAAAGTGAGTTCCGAAATTATAGTAGTCGACAACGATTCTGTTGATGGCTCCTGCCAGATGGTTGCGGAAAAATTCCCGGAGGTCATTTTGATCGCCAACAAAGAAAATGTGGGATTCTCGAAAGCCAATAACCAAGCCATCAGAATTGCAGGAGGGGAATACATTTTACTGTTGAATCCTGATACAGTAGTCGAGGAAGACAGTTTTCTGAAAATCACCTCCTTTATGGACAAAACCCCTGATGCAGGCGGGTTAGGTGTAAAAATGATTGATGGTAAAGGACGTTTTCTACCTGAATCGAAGCGTGGATTGCCAACACCTGAAGTGGCTTTCTGGAAAATGTTTGGGTTCTCAAGTTTATTTCCCCATTCCAGGCGGTTTGGCCGCTACCATCTTGGCTACCTCGACAAGGATCAGATTCACCAGGTAGATGTGCTGGCTGGGGCTTTCATGCTCCTACGTCGTGAAACGCTTGACAAAGTAGGACTGTTAGACGAAGATTATTTTATGTATGGTGAAGACATTGATCTTTCCTACCGCATTACTCAGGGCGGCTATAAAAACTACTATTTTCCACAAACAACCATTATCCATTATAAAGGAGAAAGTACAAAAAAGGGCAGCATCAATTATGTGAAAGTGTTTTATAATGCGATGATCATCTTTGCAGAGAAGCATTTTTCAAAAGGAAATGCCCTCCAATCGGCCATCCTGATCAATATGGCCATTTATTTCAGGGCTTTGCTCTCCTTGACCGGTCGGTTTCTCAAGTCATTTATACTTCCGTTGGCTGATGCATTTTTCATCTATCTGGGTTTTTCTGTATTATTGCCAAACTGGGAAGCCTATAAATTCACAAGAGGCTATTATCCAGCCGAATATTTACACGTTGCGGTTCCAATTTACATACTCATCTGGATTTGCAGTATCTGGCTGAATGGAGGATACCGTAAAAGTATCCGTTTTGGGCGAATCTTTAAAGGTTTGCTTTGGGGTACCATTTCCATCCTTGTATTTTATTCGCTCATCGACGAAAGTATGCGCTATTCCAGGGCGATGTTGCTATTGGGTTCAGGCTGGGCATTTTTAATGCTTCCTGCTTACCGTTATTTATTCTACAAATTGCGAATGACAGGGCTGGAACTTGAATTGGACAAACAAAAACGTATTGCTGTAGTGGCCGCTGTAGTTGAATCAAAGCGAATATCAGAACTAATTGCCAATTCGGGATTGAAAATTGATACTGTAGGATATGTATCACCCGACCATTCGATACACCAGCAATTCTATCTGGGAAATATTCATCAGTTGCGTGAAATTATCAGGATCAACAAAATTGACGAACTGATTTTTTCATCGGGTGATATTCCTTCTCAGGAAATCATCCGTATCATGCTTGATTTGAGCGATCTGAATATTGACTATAAAATTGCACCTCCTGAAAGCCTTTCAATTATTGGCAGCAACTCCATTTCCACCGCTGGTGATTTGTATGTTGTACACATCAACTCAATTGCAAAAGAGACCAATAAGCAAAACAAACGAGCTTTCGATCTTGCAATATCAGCCGTATTACTTACTTTTTCACCTGGATTGATTTGGTTTGCTGAATCTAAATATGAATTTTATCGTAGTATATCTGAGGTGTTCTCTGGCAATAAAAGCTGGGTTGGATACTGCTCAGGCACACAAAATCATCTACCGCCAATAAAAAAAGGTATCCTCTCCCCTGCATCTCTTTATCCGAAGACTATTGCGGATAAGAAGAAAGATGAACTGAACATTGTTTATGCAAAGGATTACAGGCTAATGAATGATTTGGAAATCGTACTTAAAGCCTGGAAAAATATTGGCAAATCATGATAAACAACAAACTTGAATTGGGCAAGATTCGTTTCAGGGCATTGGAACCTGATGATATCGACTTATTATACGCTTGGGAAAACGATTCGGAAATCTGGGAAGTGAGCAACACATTTGAGCCATTCTCGAAATACATTCTGGCCAAATACATCAAAGATTCACAGCACGATATCTATGAAAGCAAGCAGGTGCGAATGATTATTGAAACGATTAAAGGAAAAGCGGTGGGAGCTATCGACCTATTTGATTTCGACCCTTTCCATTTTAGAGCAGGAGTCGGCATTTTGATCCATGATAAAAAAGACCGTAAAATGGGTTACGCTAATGATGCACTTCAACTTCTTTGCACCTACTCAGCCACTCATTTGAGGCTTCATCAGTTGTATGCAAATATTTCGGTGGACAATCTGATCAGTATTCAGCTATTCAAAAATAACGGCTTTGAACTGACGGGTACAAAAAAAGATTGGCGCCGAACGATGGATGGCTGGAAAACAGAACTCTTCTTTCAGAAAGTACTATAGGTGCAGAGCACCTTTAATATTTGTAGAAAAATCTAAAATACCGCAACCCGAAGGTGCAGCGCATCGTAATTTATTTAGAAATATTTCGGTGCGCTGCACCTGCCACTGTTCATTCAATTCTGGCTTTCTACAAATATTGAAAGTGCTCTGCACCAATAGCGTTAGCAACAAGGTAGTGCGACATATTTGCCTTGAAATGAATCTTGTGACAAATAAAGTTAACCACTTTGCACGAATTCCAGGACTGACAATTGACAACTGGAAAAAGAATTAGATAGGAGAAATGGTGAAATGAGAAGTGATAAATCCTTACAACTTTTATAAAAGGTTTATTAATGAAAGTTGATTGCAGATAGAAATATGTTTCTCTTTTAATCATTTTTGTTTTAGGGTTATAACCTTAAATATAGTGAATAGTTAAGATGTTTTTAGGGTTGTAACCCTAAATAAAGTAAATTGATGGAATGTCATTAGGGTTGTAACCCTAATGACATTCCTAATTTCGTAAACTTACTTTGAGCAATTGAGAATTTACAACTTGGGCTACATGAATTACAGAAATTACGGAATTACGGAGATCTAACTTCCAGAACTAGGTAGGGTCTGCTGAAAAACTCAGTATCGACTTTTTAGGTTCATTTGGTTAGAATTGAATATTGCTCATTCCCATTGATTTGTTAAAACTGTCATTGGAAGTGGAAGTGAAAGGGAAAGGGAAATAAAATTCTCCAAATGATGTTGGTTATAGGTTATACTGCTGTAAATGTCTGAATGTGAACATTTAATATTATAAAAGGGTATAACCACAGAGGAGAAAAGTTTAATAACATTTAAGATCTCTGGTTATACCCTAAAATGATTCAAGTGACAGCTGCTTAGAATATTATAAGGATATAACCTATAACCAGAGTATGTGTGTTTGTTTTATTTTTGAATCTGCAAAAAATACCCAATTGATTGATTCTAAAAACAAACAAGTGCTCCCGAGTACTCGGGATGAATCGTCAATTCATCCCGAGTACTCGGGAGCACTTGTTTGTTTTTTCCGGTTGATATCTTCTTATAATACTGCACATTGTAAGTTTTTCAGCAGACCCTCAGTATTGCCATTCTATAAAATGCACCATATATTACGATATTATAGTACTAATATACAGTGCTTTATATATTAGTATTACTGAATCATAGCCTTTTATAAATTCAATGATAATGTATTATCAATTTACGATGAAAAAAAAAAACTAAACCATTGATTGATAGCAATATATTTTGGAAGTCTGTAAACAACTATTCTCCGTAATTCCGTAATTCCGTAATCTGGATAAATAAGACCTAGATCAAAATCAAATGAAAAGATTAGTCACAATGCAAAAATCAATTCAGCTCTCCCTTATTCCATCTAACAGTAGTTTAACCGCATCATCGAGTGAGCCGGCACGAATCACTTCACCTGAGTTAACAAAGTAGATCTCATCTGCATTCTCAATGGTATTCAACCGGTGAGCTATGATAACGCGGGTAGTGGATGATGGTAATTTTTGCAGAATGCTTTCCAGCAGTTGTTCGGTAATTGTATCAATGTTAGCAGTGGCTTCGTCGAGAATAAGCAGTCCTGGTTTACGCAGTACCGACCGCATAAAAGCAATCAATTGTTTCTGTCCCAGGCTAATGCCATCACCCGTAGCCTGAATTTTAGAATCCAGACCTTCATCGAAACGGCTAAGCAGACTTTCCAGTCCTGAATCCTGAATGACCTGTTCAAACTCCCCGTTGGATAAATTCTTATATTCATGATTGCCATACAAGATATTTTCGCGAACGGTACCTGTAAACAGAAACGGGTCCTGAAGGATAAATCCTATTTTATCTGTTCGCTCTTCCGGCGTATACGAGCGGATGTCTTTCCCATCAAGCATTACCGATCCTTTGGTTGCATCATACAACCGTGCAATCAGTGAAGCTGTGGTAGTTTTTCCACCACCTGTAGGGCCAACAAATGCATACGTTTTACCACATTCCAGATCAAAATTGACATGATGAAGTACTTCTTTCCCATTGGGATAAGTGAATGATACATTGCGGAATGACAAATAGGACGAAGATGAATCCTTGATCTTTTCTTTGGTTACCAAAAGGTTGGTGTCGAGTGAAAGGATTTGCGAGATACGGTCCCAGCCGGCCATGGCAATCTGGAAACTGGCCCACAGTGCCGCAAGTTGACGTAAAGGGTGATAAAAACTATTGATGTAGGCCAGAAATCCGATGAGCAGACCAATGGAGAATTCTCCTGTCATGATCAGATAAATACCAAAGGCAAGTACTATTAACTGACCGATATTGGCTGAAAGTCCGTAAACAGGTGTAAATATATTGTTGGCCAATCCGGCACTGACCGATGTGGCGTAGTTCTTTTGATTGGCTTCATCAAATCGTTTACGGAAATAGTCACGTCGGTTATAGGCCACAATGACCTTAAAATTATTGAGGCTTTCCTGAATTTCGGCACTCAATCCACCCACGCTTTTTAAGTTGACTGCATTTTTGTTTTTTACCCAGGGAGAGATTGCCCTGGTAAATATCCAAATCACCAAGGCGGGTAATAGCGCTGCCGCTCCTAGTTTGGGATTGATGCTCAATAGAAAAATACCGGCTCCCATCATAGTAAATATGCTGCCGATAAACTGCATAAGCGATTGGGAAAAGAACAGGTTTAACTTATCGGTATCGTTATTAATACGAGAAATGAGATCACCTGCCTTATTTTGGTTGAAAAAGTCAACCGGCAATTCCTGCAATTTATTGAATACCGCGTTACGTAAACTAAACAGCATCCGCTGCCCAACACCCCCCATCATGATCATTTGCAGGTAGTTGGTCACAAACGCAATCATATACATGACCAACAAAATGCAGGAGAACAGAATTACGCCATGATAGTGCTTTGATTGAATATAGGTATCGATGGTGTGCCCAATCAGGTAAGGTCCTATTAAGCTGAGTCCTGCATTGATAAATATGATCACCATGGCAAGGCTGATGGTTCTTTTCTCTTCCTGAATTAAATTGATCAGTTTTTTAAGGGCAGCCAAAGTCGATTTCTTTTGCTCCTTTTCACCAAAAAGGTCGTTTAGATTATAGTTCATAGAGGCTGGTGCTACGTTGTGAATTGGATATCTGAACGTATTCGGTGCAGGAGTACATTAATTCCTTATGGGTGCCTTTGGCAATCACCTCACCTTCCATGAGCAGGATGATCTGCTCATAATGCTTAATAGAATCTATCTTCTGTGTGATCGAAAGAAGTGTCAGTTCGGGATAATTTATTTGGAGATTGGCTAAGATTTTCTTCTCTGTATTGCGATCGACACGAGCAGTAAAATCGTCGAGCAATACTATTTTGGGATTGATGGCCAATGCCCGTGCCAGCATTATTCGTTGCTTCTGTCCTCCTGAAAGGTTGGTTCCACGCTCAGAAACGATGGTATTGAGCTTGTCGGGCAGCGAATCTACAAAGTCCATCAGCTCTGCAGTATTGATGGCCTTTTCAAGCGATGCGTCAGTTACATTATCGCTGAAGGCAATGTTCTCGCGAAGGCTCATATTAAAAATAACGCTGTCTTGAAGTACAAATCCCACCTGGCTTCGAAACGATTCTTTGTCGTAACTTTCAACGTTTTCATTGTCAAATAGAATAGTGCCGCTATCGGGTTTCACCAAATCGGTAAGCAGGTTGAGCAACTGACTTTTACCCGCGGCAGTAGGGCCGATAATAGCTACATGGGTTCCACCTTTCACTGTAAATGAAATATTTTTAAGGATAGGTTTTTGTCCATACGAAAGAGATACATCAACGAGTTCAATATTGCCCTGAAGAGTTGCCTTTAATGTTCCTGCTTCCAATAGTTCAGGAGCTTCAAGCAATTCGTTGATGCGTTGATAAGAAGCAGAGGCTTGTGCGATGATATTGCTCATAAAACCAATCATCAGTATCGGGAAGATCAATAGTCCCAGATAACTGTTAAAAGCTGCAAAATCGCCTAAAGTCATACTGCCTGTAATTACAAAATGACCTCCTAACATCAGAATGGTGATCATACCCAGGTTGGCTGTGAAAGTGACAACAGGAATCAGTGTTGCAAACAGTCGCAATATGGCAAGACCAAGGTCACGTGCATCGGTATTGGCTTCAAGAAATTTATGATACTCTGATTGTTGCGAATTGAGCACACGTATGATGGCTGATCCCATAATACTCTCATTAATAACCTTATTAAGCCAATCAATGATTTCGCGGCTTCGTTTGAATAACACCTTCACCTTTCGTAGTACAATAAAAAATGCACCGCCAATAATGGGAATAATGGCAATAATGGGGACAGCTAGTTTGTAATTGATCATGATCAAAAGCACACAGGTTCCGATAATCATGAAGACCGATGAAAAAATAGTGACCACGGCCATCGACACAAACATCTTGATGGAATCGATATCCGAAGTGAGGTGTGTTAAAAGCTTTGATGGGTTGGTTTTAAGAATGTAGCTGTAACTCTGACGCGAAATCTTGTCCGACAGACGGGTTCGTAAATCCAGGGCTACCTTCTCGGAGGCATACGTTTGAACAATACTTTGTAGGTACGTGAAAATAAAAATAACAAGTGATGCAATCAAGAACTTCAGCACAACGGTCTTGAATACAAAATGGCCACCTGTAAAGGAATCAATCGCCTGAGAAATGATCTTGGGCAGAAATAAGTTTACGCCATTACTTATTAAGGCAAACAGCACCAGAAAGGTGACCATTCCTGAATAAGGTCTGAGTAAACTAAATACACTCGCCTTGGAACTCTTTTCTGAGGCTTCCTTCATTTTTGACTTACTCATTCAATTTTATTCATCATTGTAATACTTACTACAAAGTAACAGCAAAAGAGTTTAATTTTAAAGAAACTAAGGGGATTTATGAAAATTTAAGAGGAAGAAGTTTGAATCGGTTATATTTCCATTAGTAATAAGATCTACGATAAAAAATAATGCACTTTCCAATTAAGTAGACCATATTTTGCAATTTTATTTTTAATAATATAAATGGTCAGTTTCTTATGATGGCTGCGCGTTACAAGAGCATAATGTTTTTGATTTACATATATTAATGAAAATAAATCAAAAATAAATGAAATTAAAGGGTTACCTTTTACCCTTTTTCGGAATTAACTATAGAGGGGTTATAGAATTACGATGGATAGGTTAGTCAAAGCAACTCTACCCATAACATTTCAAAGTGCAATAAAATGAAAGAACTGATCACTATTTTTTTATTTATTTCAACAATGATGGCATCGGCTCAAAAGCATACGCTCTTTGGGTATATCAGGGATGCAACAACAGGGGAGAGCTTGATCGGTGCCTCCATTTCTGTAAATGATAAAGCGATGGGGACAACCTCAAATAACTATGGGTTTTATTCTATTACAATACCCGATGGAAAGCAACAGATTAAATGCTCTTATATTGGATATCAAACGTTTAATAAAGAGGTTGAACTTCATAGTGAAACCACATTTAACATCGAGCTGGAAGTGAAAGATTCCAAGCTCCAGGAATTTGTTGTAACAGACACCAAAAACAACATGGTGCTTAACAATGAAATGGGCAGCCAGTCATTTAGCATGTCGGCTATCAGGCAAATGCCTGCCGTGATGGGTGAATCCGACTTGGTTAAAAGTCTGCAACTATTGCCGGGCATCCAGGCTACCAATGAAGGGACTACCAATCTGTCGGTTAGGGGTGGTTCGTTTGACCAGAATTTGTTTTTGCTCGACGATGCTCCCGTTTACAATCCCTCCCACGCACTTGGATTCTTCTCCGTATTCAATTCCGATGCCATTAAAAGCGTAAAGGTTTACAAGGCATCTTTCCCGGCACAGTATGGCGGCCGGCTTTCGTCCATTGTCGATATCCATATGAAGGAAGGAAATAGTAAAGAACTCAGTGCCAGCGGAGGTGTAGGCCTTATTGCAAGCCGATTAACCCTTGAAGGTCCCATTTCAAAAGACAAAGCTTCGTTCATAATTTCAGGCCGGTACAGTTATGCGGGACTAACAGCCAATGGCGCAGGATTGCTGGGACAAAGATTACGGATAGGAAGCCTGATGGATTTTAACGCAAACAATGAAATCAACTTCTATGATTTGAATGCGAAAGTCAATTACAAGGTAAATGACAAAAACCACCTGTTTCTTTCGGCCTATACAGGTTCCGATCATTTTTTCTATTACGCGATTGATGACAACAGCAGCATGGACTGGGGAAATATTACAGGAACAGCCCGCTGGAACCATCTATTCAATTCAAAGCTTTTCGCAAACACCATGCTGATTTACAGCAAATACGATTACTCGTATATATTAAAAGATGATGCCAGGCATTTTAAATGGCTGGCCAATTTACAGGAAATGGATGTAAAAACCGATTTCGACTATTTCCTGAATCCCAATAACAACCTCAAATTTGGCATCTCGGTTGAGAACCATCATTATTTTCCTGGGAAAGTAGAACCAAGAGACGCCACCTCGATCACCAAGCCCTTTACCCTTGATAAACAAAGGGCTGTTATCAGCACAGCCTACCTGAATAACGAACAGAGAATCAGCGATAAGATAGGCTTGGATTACGGATTGAGGTATTCGACCTTTTTCCTTTTGGGCGAAAGTACCGTTTATTCCTACTCACCTGAAATGGAAAAGATTGATTCAGTAAATTATTCAAGCGGCGAACTGGTAAAATTCTATCACAGTCTGGAACCCCGAATATCCTTGCGCTACCAGCTAACCGAAAATAGTTCAGTTAAATTATCATGGTCCAAAACAGTTCAGTTTCAGCACCTGATCGGTAATTCATCTGTTGGACTTCCTTCTGATGTTTGGATACCTGCAAGCACTTACATCAAACCGCAATGGGCCAATCAAATAGCCATTGGTTATTACCGGTTGTTTGCCCAAAATCAATACGAATTTTCAACTGAAGCTTACTACCGCAAGTTGCATCATGTAATTGATTACCGAGACAATGCAGATTTATTTTTAAACCCCCATGTGGAGACCCAGGTTCTGGAAGGGGAAGGCCAATCTTATGGACTGGAGTTCTACCTGGAAAAGAAAGTGGGCAGAATGAAAGGTTGGCTGAGCTATACACTCTCGAAAACGGACAGGCAAATTGACGGTATCAACAATGACCTGGCTTACCCTGCAACCTATGACAAACGGCACTATCTTTCGTTGCTACTAAACTACAAATTATCCTCAACATGGAGTGCATCGTCTATCTTCAAATACTCATCGGGTGGTTGGGCAACTATACCCGAAGGTACTTTTAATTATTATGGGGCAGCATTTAATTATTACACTACCCGCAATGGGTATCAACTGCCTGCCTATCACCGACTTGATCTATCATTCAACTATCAGAGCCGGAAGAACGAACACCGCAAATGGAAAACCGAATGGAATTTCGGGATTTACAATGTGTACGACCGACATAACATTTTTGCACTGTTTATAAAACAAGAAGGTCATAAACTATATTCAAGCAAGGCATACAAAATGTACTTGTACGGCATCACGCCTTTTGTAACATTGAATTTTAAATTTTAAGCATGAGACTAATCGCGTATTTCATTATTTCATTGTTTTTCTTATCAGGCTGTATCGAAGATTACGATCTCAAACTTCCGGATGCCGAGTCTCGCTTGGTTGTTGAAGGTCTTATTACCAATCAGCCCGGGCCTTATTATATCCACTTGACCAAAAGTAAAATTGAAAGTTTTAAATCCCCTGATGAAGAATATACTGATAATGCAGAACCAATAATAGATGCTATGGTAATTATTTTGGATGACTCAAACCAAGTTGATACTTTGAAGCTTATTGATTTTGATGTAAAAGAATACAAGTATGATTACCGATTCGGTTATTTTAAAATTTTATTAAATGAATATGGCGAATTAATTGATACACTATTCTTGAAAGATCCTTCAGGATTCAATCATCGGGGGTTTTATAAAACTTCCCGATTGAAAGGAATTTCTGGACACACATATTTTATGAAAATAATACATAACGATAAGATATACGAATCTTCTGCCTATATGCCACCAGTACCAGAGATTGATTCAATTGGGTATTTAAAAAAAATAATGGAAAAAGATGGTCAAGAATTTTTTATTCCTCTTATATATTTCAAAGAACCTCAGATGATTGACAATTATTATCTAATCCAATTAAGCGATGACATATCTTTACGAAGTGGATATGGATCTAGCAATTGGCCATTTTCGATTTTTTCCGATGATTTTCTAGAACCTTATGTAAGTGGTTTAAATATAAGTTTAGGAACCAATCCGCGTGGAATTGAATATCCATTCTATATGGAAGGAGATTCAATATATGTGGCGCTTAGTTCTTTAACCAAAGAAGGCTTTAATTATTACAAAGCTTTACTGGAACAATTTGGAAATGATGGCGGAGCTTATAAGCCTACACCAGCATCCCCTATAGGTAACATAAGCAATGGGGGTTTGGGATTGTTCAGGGCTTCTGCGATTTCAGAAAAAGGGACATATATACAGCGAACTTCAAACTAAAATATTGAGCCTATGAAATAAAAAAAACTTAAAGCCAGATTTAATAGGAGAAATTTGACTGGCCTGTCAAAGAGTATTTTCTGGACCACCAACTTTAGGCAAAAAAATGAGCCCGATCGCATTGCAGCATTAAATGAATAGAGCATCCAGCAAGAATCTCATCATTTTATGATTACAATCAATCAAGCTCACCAAGTATAAATGTAAAAAAATCAAAAGTATGAATATTTTTAAAAATGTATTAAAAATCACCATGGTGGTGACATCTCTTTTCCTGTTTAGTTGTGAAAAAGAGCAAAATGAACCTAACTCGTCTTCTTTAACTGATGAGTTCAAAAAAGTGGAAACCGCATATAAAGAAGGAGATTATAAAATCGAGACGACTTCTGGAGTCAACGATTCTAAAGTGGTAACTCAAGCAAGCAATGAATATAAAGAAAAGGTCCAACAGATTCTTAGCAAATACTCTAAGCAAACTACGTATCTTAAGAATGCATCAGATTATGTTGTATACATTGTAGGAGTAATTAAAAATCTAAATGGTACATGTGGCCCATATACTGAATACGCAATCTTCATGGACTGTGAGGATTCTGGTCATAATTCTCGGGCGTATAATTGGGTCGGTGCTTCCAATGTTGATGGTAACGGGAATGTCACTCTCCGTATTTGCATGGTTAATCAAGATTATTTTAATAACACAACTAGTGATTATGCAGTATTAAAATTATCAACCAGTAATTGGCAGTCTTCAGCTTGGAATGGACCAAATAGAATCGTTGCGAAAATTGATAATGAGGACAGTGGCAATGCAAATATTACCACAATTAACGGTGTCCCTATAGAACCATACAATGATCCGGAAGGTAACTTCTCTTTCGATACAACTCTGGGGTTTTATAAATACCCAGGCCTTGCATATGGTCAGGCATTTCCAAGTTTAGGAATTGGATATGGAGTTTTTGGTCAAATAGGTCCAGTTGCAAATCGAGGAAGAATACATCTGGATGATGAAGATTCTAATAATAAGAATAGCCTCTATACTCAATTGTATAATAAAAGTACTTATAGTCTGGAACCTCAAACTCGTGTTTATTCAGTAACTGGCATTATCGATCAAGGAACTAATACCGAGTTATACATGAGTAAGGTAATGGAAAATTAAAGATCGAAGGGATGATGAGTATTCACTTTTGTATATAAACCAAAAAATCACATTTAATTCGACCCGGTTGATTGATCGGGTCGAGCTAAATGTCTTTCCTAACATCCGACACAAGTCATAAAAAATAAATTATAAAATATGAAATTTAATACGTTGAGTTGGTGTGTAATTTTAATCTTTACTATGTCTTGTAGTAAAATTAATATGCATGATAACGAAAAGAAAAATGAAAATATAGCCAACATTGATTCTATTAAAGTTACTTATGAAGAAGTAGACGAATTAATAAAGCAAGAATTATATGATGAATTAAGCAGGATTTATCTTATCAGGAAAGTCGCTCTTGATCAGGTTATTAAAGAAAAAATCCTCTTATTAGAAGCTCAAAAAAGAAATATTACCTTTGAAACGCTCAAAGAACAAGTTTACTTTAATAAGATAAACCCCAATAGCCTTGAGAAGTTTGCTTTAGCAAACAACTGTTCTGAGGTAATAGGTGAATTAAGAGAGACAATTGTTTTACATAAATTTAAATCTTCAAAGGGGATTGAAATATTAACTTGTAGGTTCAAAGACTATCTTCTTAATCATTTTACTGATTCTCTAAAAAAAGCACATCAAATTACTATTTCATTAAAACCGCCAAAATCGCCTACTCTAAAACTTGAAAATCTGGTAGTGCATTTTAAAGGCAATTTAAACTCGGCTGTAACATTTATGGTAATATCTGACTTTGATTGCCACATGTGCAGAGAGAGCAATACATTTTTTGAAAAGCTATATTCGGAATATAAAGGCAAAGTGCGTTTTGGGTTTACCCATTATTCCTCGTATGTTTCAAATTCAGCAATTGCCTCTGAATGTGCTTCTAATCAAGGAAAATTTTGGGAAATGCATGATTCTATTTTTAATGCCAAGCTTATTCCTGATTCAGTTGCTTTGTTTAAAATCGCTAAAAATCTAAAATTAAATATGAATACTTTTGGCAATGATTATAAAAACAAGGCTCTTTCTAAAAATATTATGGATAATCTATTAAAGCTAGAATCAGCGGGCATTTATGGTACCCCTACGATAATGATTAATAACCAATTGGTATTTAACTCAACTTCACTCAATGAGATTGAAAAAATGCTTAAAGATGAGATTGAAAAGGTAGATTAGTAAACGGATAGAATCTGTAACGATAAGTTTTTTAAAGATGTCTGCTTAGTAAATGCTATGCAGACATTTGCATTTAACGTTTTTCCTCAAGTGCAGATTTGCCCCTATTGCCAGGGTGACTTCTTACTATCTGATCTTTAATCAGTTTCTATTTGCACCCAGCTTTTATGAAGGCTCGCTAAAACCTATCAGTTGCAATTCTAAGACTTCCTCAAGCCTCAAAATGTATTTCCTTATGCTTTGTTAATACGTCATTTCCTATGTATTCTAAATCAGGTGGACATATTCCGAGGACTCGGGAACACTAAGGAACCGACAATATTGACAGTTGTCAATTTCCACCTCCCGAATGGGGATTTCCATTGCTGATGTACTCTACATTTCCTTCCACGAAGCCCCTGACTCAACGTCCTATGCTTTTTACCGATACCTGAAATTGACAGGTGTCGATATTGTCGATATTGTCAATTTTGTCGATATGGTTTAAAAAATGAAAGAATACTGCCAATGCAATCATATATAATCTTGTTGGTCTGTGCGATCGTTAAATTGGGTTACATATCCCTTTGAAAATCGCTGTTCAGACATCTCCTCGTTTCCGACAATCCGACAATCCGACAGTTGAGTATTTTAATTTTCAAAGTTGAGATGGCTTTTAAGGCCCTGATTCTTATGAAAATTAACTACATTTAAAATATGGAAATAACTCAACCAAATTCATATTATGCGTGAATAGACAATTCATCAGCTCCATTAAGCCTTGACAATCAGACCATATAGGTGATTGAATCAATGTTTAACTATTTCTAAACATTTGGGATAAACAAGATAATTAACTGTAAGTCCACTCCAAAATGTTTTAAATTACTTATGATTGCATAGATCTTTCAGGCATCAAAAAAAATATACAATAGAGTTTCAATATTTTCTGTTTCTTAGTAACTACTTGACTTTTTGGATAATAGCCTTTTCGAAGTAGGCTCAATTGTATTTAAATAAATATGCAACTGTCGGATTGTCGGATTGGGATGAGCCTAATAAGTCGATGTATCCCATCAAAGACCCGTATGTTAAATTCAGTGTGGTTGCTCTGATGGAAAACCCAACCGTCAACATTGTGCGAAATACAATAGAGCTAGGTGAGTAACATTTTAAAGTGATAAACATCCTTTTGCAGATTGGACTCATCCTTGTAAATATGTATTTGTGAATATAAAAGATACATCATTAATAAATTATTGATGGGCAGAAAGGTGCATCCTTTCCTACTGTTAGACTATTATGGCATAAAACTATATTTGATACAAATAAATACAAACATGTTATAAATAATGTACCGATTTTTAAATAATGGCGAATGTTACTGACGGGGTGACTCGAAGTCACCCCGTCAGTAAGTGCCAAATCTAAATATCAAGCCTCCTTTACATTTCCTTCTTCAGGGCTGCGGCGCATCCATGAAGGCCCGTGCTGATGGAGATTGTTATGAAACTGTTCACGTTCTTCGGGGGTCATTGTACCCCATTTTTCATGCATGTTAGCTCTGCAATGATGGTATCCATGTCCACGTCCATGTCCTCCCATTCCGCCCAACAGAAGGCGGGAGAGTATGAGTAATCCTATTGTCTGCCAAAAGGTAATTACAGGCCAGTGAAACAATACAGGCATCAGCCCGTTCCACAAATTCATGGTGATGAATCCAAAAGCTACAAATGCAAGTGCTATAAGGGGTATAAATAGATACCACCTTCTTCTAAAAGCTGTTTTCATGTTTTATTTGTATTTAAATATTTAAAAGTTTACTAATTCGTCATAGATAATCTGCATACGTTCACGCAAGTACAAGACGGCGTATCGTTTTCGTGAAATGAGCGTATTGACCGGCACACCTGTTTGTTCTGAAATTGCCTTAAATGAGAACCCCTTCATTTCAGTCATCTCGAATACCAGTCGCTGTTCTTCAGGAAGCTCAGTCAATGCTTTGTCCAATTCAGTCCAGACCAGTGAACGCAGATAATCTGTTTCAGGAGTACTTCCATTGTCAAACATCAGTTCACTCATTTCAGCAAACAAACTTTCGCCTTCAGTTTCAGACAAGTACCCAGGCAAGGGCTCCGGTTTCTTCTTTCGGTACAGATCAGTAATCCGGTTGCGGGCCACTGTAAAGAGCCATGCTGAAATCTGGTCAATGGGTTTCATCAACCTATCAGCATCCAAAAGTTGATAATAAACTTCCTGAAGGATATCATCCGCATCTTCGGTGGTTCGCACACGCTTGCGGATAAAGCCCTTCAACCGGCTACCCTGATTTTTGATGATCTCAGCTATGTTCAGTTTATTATTCACATTTGTTTCTATCCATGCAGCAGGCAAATTGCCGGGCAACTGATCTAAAACCATCCCTGTATTCATTTTGTTTAACTTGAACGACCACTGAATTTTACCAGAGTACCCAGGTCTGTTAACCGACCCTTTTGCTCATTCAAATCCAGTTGTGCTGCTTATAATTGGGTAGACGAATGAGGCAGAAAAATATTTTAAATGAATTGTATTTATTTGGGTTGAATATAATAAAAACCCACAGGCTATCTTTTTGACAACTCCTTTAAACAGCTAGGATACGCATAATGGCTTTGCCTCTTGGCATTTAAAATGAAACCTGCACCACTTTTACGATAACCGTCTTACCATAATTGCATTGTACTTCTGCAATGCCGTTTTAGATTGAAAAAGAATGCTTTCCCTCAAGACTATCCGAAGACTATTCGAAGATCGTTCTACTGTGTCTAAATAATCATCAAATAGGCTTCCAATAACCAATGTATAATTTTCCAATAACATTCAGAGTCGACAGTCTGTTTGAGCATATATCAACCAATCATAAGTCAGATAGGAATTTACACTTAATTTCTTTATTGAAAATAAAAATTTGATATCGGAATAGTGAATTGATTTTAATCTTAAATTTGTGTGCAATAGAATTTTAAGAGTTCAATTATGGAAACATTAATTGTAAAACCGGATAGCAAAGAAAAATCAGATGCGATTAAAATTAAAGCTTTTATGAAAGCTTTAAAAATTACTTATGAAACTTCAAAATCGCCCTACAATCCTGATTTTGTAGCCAAAATTAACAAAGGAGATGAAGATATAAAGGCAGGAAGAACCAGTAAAATTTCACTGGATGATGTATGGAAATAGAATTAACCATTCAAGCAAAAGAAGATTTAGCGTATTGTTATTGCAACACCTTATACTGGAATAGGTAAGCCAGCTTTTACTTTTTTATTGATAATAATCTAAGCAAATTGTCTGAACCGCAGATTGAATCAGATTTAAATGATTAAGTATGATTTTCTGCACCCAGTATGATTATAGGTGGAGGTGTAAATCATATTTAATCATTTAAATCTGGTTCAATCTGTGGTTCAGACAATTTTACCCTTTTCAGCTCTTTCGTTTCCTGGTTAGATCAAGCAACCCATTGATAATGGTTAACGGATGGGCTGGATTACCTGGGATGTATAGATCGACAGGATATTTATCCAGAAAACTTCGGTCAAGTGCTGAACTGCCCAAGTGTATTCCTCCGCTGATGGTATCAGTTCCTACCAAGACGATAATTTTGGGTTCAGGGATGGCATCATAACAGATCTGAAGTGCCTGGGCCATATTCTCAGTGATGGGGCCTGTAATCACAATTCCATCGGCATGGCGGGGTGAGGCTACAAATTCGATCCCATAACGACTCATGTCGAACTGTACATTGTTGGCAGAATTCAATTCCCATTCGCAGCTGTTATCACCGCCTGCACTCACTTCTCTTAACTTTAATGAATTGCTGAATACACGGTGTATCTCTTGACTGACTGTCTCAGGATTCACTTCAATGGGATTCTCCTCCCCTTCTTTGATGATCAGACGATTACGCTCATTGGTTGCCATTTTATAATCAGTGGTAAATCTGATCTTATTGGGGAATTGTTTGGCACATTCGCCGCAGAAAGTACATTTGCCCAAGTCAATGCTTAGTGGATGAGCAGAAATAGCTTCTACAGGACACAGCTCTACCAATACATCATCATTTACCTTTTCAGAATTAATAACAGGGCGGCCTCTGAATATACCCGGCACCTTTGCAGTAGCGGTATTCGGAATAAATTGTTTGCCCTGATGATAGACTATCTTTATGTTATTGAACATGTTCTTTCGTTTAATATTTACAAATCGTGACCTGAATACGACAAGCTAAAACTCTTGTTGCAAATCGGGAAATCTGATATCTCGTTATTGCGCACAGCCATTGCCAAAGCCAGCCAATTGTGAAAAGACGGGTCTTTTATTTTATAGAGAATTAACTCTCCGGCAGCATCAGTGATGGCACAATGGCAAATTTCGCCTCTCCAACCTTCAACCAGTGAAAGTGTGAATGAATTGGGTTTCGGTCCGATAGCTATCGGTCTGCCGACAACTGGTTCTTTTTCAATGACTTCAGGAATGTTTTCAATCATTTTCCTGACATACCGCATTGACTGAAGCACTTCCTGTTTGCGTATTTGCACCCGTGAATATACATCGCCATGATGCTTGATAATAGGCACATGTGCAATTTCAGGATAAAGGCTGTAAGGATGCGACGAACGGATATCACGGCTCAAACCACTCATGCGGGCAGCCATTCCAACGGTACCGATTGATAGTACATCATCATAGGATACTACACCTGTTCGTTCAAACCGTGAAAGGGCACTGGGCAATTCGAACAATTGATGATTCATTTCAACAAAATCAGGTTCGAAAAGGTTAAATATCTGAGTAACCCTTTCACCCAATGCCGGAGTAAAAGGAAACTGGTTACGTCCCGGTCTGATCAATCCCTTTGACAACCTGTTCCCACCCCATTCCTGCATAAAATTGATTAATGGAGTCCTTAGACGACCAAATACTGAGTTGCCCAACTGGTAAGCTATGTCACCGCAAACGGCGCTTAAATCGCCTGTATGGTTGGCCAGTCGCTCCCACTCCAGTGCCAGGGTTCTTGACAATTCAATATCACGTGAAGGATGAATTCCGCAAAGGCTTTCCCACACCTGAGAAAAAGCAGTAGTATGTCCCACCACTGTATCACCTGCAATAGATTCAGCAAGGGTGGCACGCTGAAGCAGTTTTTTCTTCACCAGAAATTGCTGTTCAATTCCGCGGTGCTGATAACCCAACTGAATTTCAAGGTGCAGAATCTGTTCGCCATTGCATATAAACCTAAAGTGGCCGGGTTCAATAATTCCGGCATGAATTGGACCCACAGCTACCTCATGCAATTCATCGCTGTCGATAGAATAAAATGGGTAGTTGGCAATGATTTGTGATTGATCGAACCTGTTTTTGGCATACCTGACAGGTTTTAACCACGGATGATCTTTATAACCTACCCCAAAGTTCTCATGTATTTCACGTTCAAATTTCTCGAAGCATAAATGCCTGGCAGTGAATGAATCAAGTGAATCAGTTGGGTTCACCAGACAGGATGAGATGTGGATATTATGGGTATTGTCGTCTGCAATACAGCAAATGAGTTTTATCTGATTTCCAACTTTAAGTCCGAAATAGGTCACACAATGCCTTTCAGGTGAACTTAAAGTAAAACCAGTATTCAATTCAAGAAATTCGCCGTAACCCAATTCTGGAATTTCAGCAAAAGGAATCGTTTGATTGTTTAATATTGTTGTATAGTGCATACTCATTTAATTTTGTAACATTATGACACTTTCCCTTATCAACTGAACAAATATTTCAGGAGGGTTTAACCCAAGCCAAACCGCTGTAAATAACAATGCATATTGGGTCAATGATTCCCATGGACTTATATGAGGTACATTACTGTCATCAAATCCTTCCACCGGGGTAAACAGTATCTGAAAGATGTTTTTTGCAAATGCCCATATAATGATTGTCAGGAGTAAAAGTACGAGTAACAATACAAATATATACTGACCTTCAAAAAGGGCCCTGAATATCATAAATTCACTCACAAATAATCCTGAAGGCGGCATGGCAGTTGCACTGATAAAGGCAAACAGCAGTACAATTGCACCGGCTGGATTGTATTTGAAATAGTTACCCACGAATGCTATGCTTTTGCTTTGAAAAACGTTATACAATTGGTTGAACTGAAAAAAGAGGCTCGACTTCACCAAAGCATGCAACACAAGATGCAGAATAGCAGCATAATAGCCAATTCCACCGGCAGCAACTCCCAGCATCACCAAACCCATGTGCTCAATACTCGAATAGGCAAACATGCGCTTAATATTTACCACCTTGGTCATATAGACCGTGGCTACAAATATGGAGAGCACAGCCGAAACAAAAATCACAATATTGGCCCAGTGATGCAAAGGCGTATGGGAAATGACTGTATAAATTCTGAATATACCTATAAAACCCATATTCATCAAAGCACTTGACAATAAAGCGCCGGCAGGTGCAGGAGCTTTGTCCTTGGCATCAACCCCTGCTGTATACATTGGTACCAGTCCTAGCTTTGCAGTAAATCCGGTGAAGATAAACAAGAAGGCAAGCCTAAGCCAGAATGGATTCAACTGATCACTTTTTGCCATTAAATTACTATATGACAAATCGTTGGAACCGGTGCCCTGGAGTGATAGACTTAGAAACAGGATACCAATAAAAACAAAGGTAATACTGATTGCACATATAAATACATATTTCCAGGTGCCTTCCAATGCAAGCTTGTTACGATGATGGTAGATCAAGGCGGAAGCACTCAGGGTTGTGAGTTCAGTAAAAATCCAGACAACAGCAATGTGGTTAGCTAAATAGGCAGCACCAATTGATGTGATTAATAGAACAAGTGCCGCAAAATAAATACTTCTTGACGAGCGCGATGATTCGGGACTTCGTTTTATGTACAAGTAACTGTGCATCAGAGCCGGCAGGCTTACCACAGTTAAGGTGATCAAAAATAACAATCCCAAAGAGTCGGAAGTAAAATACCCAAGATCAGTGCCTCTGAAATTTGAACATTGATAGATGGTAAAGATGGATTGCAATAATCCAAAGAGGATTAGCAATACATTGTTGATAATATTATTTCGATTTACATAAATCAAAATGATTATAAGAATGGCGCCTGCCAGATAAATTCCTGTCATGTAATGGTATTTTAATAATCCTTCAAATTGCTTAACTGGTCCACATCAACATTGTTAAAAATATCACCTATTTTATTTAGAAATATTCCCAAAATCAATACACTGGCAAATATATCAAGCATCACACCCAGGTTCACCAGCATAGGCATTTCATTACCAACCGCCAGGGACAATACAAAAACCCCATTTTCAATGATCAGATATCCCATTACATGGGTGATAATTTTCTTTCGGGTGGCAATAAAATAAAGTCCAGTAAAGAGTGTCGAGAGGGCTACAATAAAAAATATCTTGTCCAGATGATCATCCTTAACAGAATTGGCCAAAAGAATGGTTGCGATAATGATGATAGTTGTTATTACCAGCGATAGAAAATTGGGAATGTATGGTTCCGCCTCACGGGTAATATTATTCCGTTTGATCAGATAATCTAGAAATAAAGGGACTGCAATGGCTTTAAAAACGATGGTTTCAAGCAATATGAGTACCAGGTTCAAGGTATTGATCTCCTGCAACTGCAAAAATGTCACCCCAAAGAGAATAAATCCCTGAAGCGCCAATACCCTCACGTAGGTGATGATACGGTTCGCTATGGAAACATACAGCAGGGTGATGATGAAAACTATTAAAAGTACATTTATCATTTTCGTAAATATTAAACAAATTTTCCCAGGACTAGCAATACGCCTAAAAATATCAGTAAGCTGACCGATGAAAGGGCAAAAATAAACTGTGGATTATGGCTCATCCTGAACCTTGCCATAAACGATTCGATCAATCCGACAGAAACGGCAAAGGCAATCTGGGTGAACAAAAACACCGGAATTGCATAACTCATTGATAATCCGCCAATATATAAATCGGCAATAAGGGTTCCATACATGGCAAATTTCAGATAGCCAGATGAAAGAATCAATCCTAAATCGAAGCCACTGTTGTCCAGAATCATTACTTCATGAACCATTGTCAATTCAAGGTGCGTTTTGGGATCATCAATTGGCATACGGCTATTTTCAATCATGGCAATCATCACCAGCACAAAAGTAGCCATAATTCCCAGTGCATAAGTAATATACGACCCCAGATGCAGTGTTGCAAAGATCTCAAAGAAGGAAGTATGACCTGTCAGTAATGCAAATGAACCCAGCAATATAAAAAATGCAGGTTCTGCAAACATCGAATACAATGCTTCGCGGCTTGCGCCCATTCCTTCGAAACTGCTTCCGGTATCCATGGCCGAAATGATGCTGAAGAATTTACCCAAAGCCAGTACATAAGCAAAGAAGATAAAATCGCCGTCAAAACTTATAATTCCTTTGGTTGAACCGAATGGGACAACTAAAATGGCCATCACCACCGATGAAAAATAGATCACAGGGGCAATCTGGAATACAAAGCTGGTAGTTTCGCTGTAAACAGACCCCTTTTTAAACAGCCTCCATACATCTTTTATAGGCTGAAAGATGCCTGGTCCTTTTCTTCCTGAGGAAATACTCTTTACCCGAATGATGATGCCGGTAAAGAAAAGGCTTGCGATAAGTATGAGCACCAAACTTAGCATATTATAAATGGTTTAAGAATTGTAAAATTGTTAAAATACTATCAATTAATATCGGAATCACAATTACTGATGCGATAAAAATGATTCCATAAAGGATATATCGCTGTAAATGACCATTCTGTAAAAAAACAAACATTTCTCTTATGGCTGAAACCTTTCGTATGGGATAATCAATTAATAACCGCTCAAGATAATCGTAAGGATGTGTCTCATATTGTTTTACAGAGGGAAAGATTCCTGTGATCTCAGTTTCCTCTTTTTCAATAGATAGCATTGGCTTGGCCAGCTTGGTATAGGTCCGTACAAAGGAATTTGCAGTATATTGAATCTTGTGAGAAGGCACGCTGTAACCGCACCCCCATGTAGGTGCTGTGGTGATTACTTTTGACCGATTCACCAGTTTCCGGATTAACCACACCACTATAATAAATACGATAAATCCGCCACTCACCCAGTTGATTGTATACAGGGAATCGATGGTTCCTATTTGAGGCAGCGTGGAATTAAACGTAATATTCTGTGTAAAAAGTGCGACTGGCTGTTGTAACAGATTTATAAAAATGGATGGAAACAGACCAATAAAAATCATCAATGTCGCCGACATATATATTGGAAACAATTGCCAGAAACCTCTTTCAACAGTATGAATTACGGGTGTACTGCGATTTGATCCCAAAAATACAATGCTGAATGCTTTGGTAAAACAAAAAATTGCAAGCCCTCCAATCATAACAAGACCAAGGATTGAAAAGGTAACAATAATGAGTGAAACCAGACTTGCTGAAGATAGCCAATCATAAATTCCACCATATATTAAGAATTCAGAAATAAACCCATTTAAGGGTGGTAGGCCGCATATTGCCAATGAGCCAATCAAAAATAATAAGGCAGTATGCGGCATCTGCTTTACAATGCCGCCCAAGCGTTCAATATCCATGGTATGGGCTGACTGATAAACATTGCCGGCACTATAAAACAACAAGGACTTAAAAAGCGAATGGTTGAGCGTGTGCAACAGTGCTCCCATAAAACCCAGAGTTGCCATTACTTCATTACCGGTTCCAAGCCCAATGCACCCAATGCCGATGCCAATACCAATTATTCCAATATTTTCGATACTATGATAGGCCAGTAGTTTCTTTAAATTGTGCTGAATAATGGCAAGTGCAACCCCATATACTCCTGAAAAAAGAGAGATAAACAAAATGATAAATCCAATGGAGGCATAATCCGCATTGATAAGCAATACCATCCGTAGAATGCCATAAATGCCAATCTTTATGACCACCCCTGACATAACTCCTGATACATGTGAGGGAGCAACAGGATGAGCACGTGGAAGCCATGTATGAAACGGAACGAATCCTGCCTTGATGCCAAACCCAATAAAAAAACTAAGGAACAGTACTGTTCCGGCCATGGCTGACTGCTGATGGGAGAATAGGACTATGGCATTAAAATCATAACTTTTCGTTTTAACTGCCACATAGATAAATCCGAGCATCAAAAAAAGAATAGATACATGAGATTGGATCAGATAATTGATGCCGGCCTTTAAAGTGTCCTTTTTGTAGCTTTCAAAAATAACCAATATAAATGCTGACACTGCCATCATTTCCCAGCAAATCAGAAATACCATTGCATTCTGAACCGAACAAATTAGAATCAAAGAAATATGAAGTAAAATATAGGCGAGCCAGTGCATAGCAAGATTGGTTCGTTGCTCTAAGTATGCTTTCATATAATTATAACCATAAATCACGCCAGTAATCATGGTGAAATTAATGACCAGAATAAACCATGCCGACAAAGCATCAATTTTTATTGAAACCGTTCCAAAAGGAATGGTTCCTGCCAATAAAACCTGGGTTTCATGACCTACCAATGCAGGTATCGCAAAGAGACTGCTAAATACGCTAGTCACAATGACCATCGAAACGGCAATGATCCCCTTAGTCGTTGATTTAACGGCCAAAAGAGCTATAATAGCTGATAACAATATGACTAAATAAATATAGTTCAATGCAGCAAATTAAATACAGTTCCAATAAATACAATCATTATAAACACAATACCATAAAGGACATAAGCCTGAATACGTCCATTCTGGAAAAACTTAAACAACTCAATAAATAAATTGAGGTATTTGATGGCCGGATTGATTAACCATTGTTCCCATACATCAAGATAGGAAGATGAATATTTTCTACTTACTGGAAATATTTCATTGGTCTTCAATTCGTTATAGCTCTTTTTTTCAAGCAATACAAAGTTAAAAAGTTTACTCAGTGGCTTCGTAAACGACTTACCTGAATATTGCATCTTGCTCGTTGGAGCAGCATATCCACAACACCAGGTTGAATTATCCCGAGTACTCGGGACCCTTTTTCTTGCAAATGCCCTACGAATAATTAATAGCAGACCGATTAGAACCAGGAACAGGAATAAATACAAACTAATATGCTGTAATACTGACGAGTAGCGGAGATAATCTAAATTTGCAACATTCATATTTGCATGAAAAGCTCCATTAAGAATTGATAGGATGATATTCATAAAAAATCCCGAAAAGAATGCTACTGACAGCATTACCAGTACAATAAGATATTGGGGAATCAACATTATATTAGATACTTCCCTGGGTTGATGATGTAACTCTGTACGTGCAACACCTAAAAAAATGGTTCCAAAGGTTTTTGTAAAAGCGAAAATGGAAATCCCTCCAATAATGCTCATCCCGGCCAAAGACAATATCATCAGCGTGGTCTGCGCGATGTCAACTGAATGTATGCCGGCAAGTAATCCGCTATAAATGAGGAACTCTGAAATAAAACCATTAAAAGGGGGAATACCGCCAATTGCCAATGCCCCTATCAGAAACAACAAGGCTGTCTGCGGCATTTTTTTGATCAAACCACCCAACTTATTCATATCGCGGGTATGTGTTTGCTGATAAACTGAACCTGCCGAATAGAAGAGAAGAGATTTAAACAACGAATGATTTAACACATGAAGGAGTGCACCCCCAAAGCCCAGAAAGATCAATACATTCTGACCTTTGCCCATACCAATCAATCCAACACCGATGCCGATACCAATCAGACCTATATTTTCGATTGTACAATAAGCCAGCATTTTCTTAAAATCACGATGTACGGCGGCATTCATAATTCCAAACAGGCCTGTTGATACAGAAAATGACAATACAATATCACCCAATAAGACATAATCAGTTTTCAGAAAAGTGATCACACGGAATATACCGTAAATGCCCATTTTAACAATCACACCCGACATGATACCTGAAACATGGGATGGAGCTGCCGGATGTGCATGAGGCAGCCATGTATGTAGTCCCATAAACCCTGCCTTCAACCCAAATCCAAGAAAGAAGACTACGAACAACCATCCCGAGAACTCGGGACCGTATGAACCAAAATACAGATCAATCCCTTTAAAGTCAAATGTGCCTGTTTTAAAATAAACCCATATAAATGCAACCGTCAGAAATATCACACTTAAGTGCATCTGAACCATATAATTGATCCCTGCTTTGATCACTTTGGAATCTGAATGATCGAAGAGAACCAAAAATAGTGAGGATAGCGACATGATTTCCCAGGCAATAAGAAAAGCGATACTATTTTGAACCATACAAACCCAGAGCATCGATGATTGAAAGATCACAAGGAGCGCCCAATGTAGCGTGAGGATCGATTTTATCGGTTTGTACGCCTTCAGGTAGCCAATACCATATATCACCCCTGTGGTCATCGTGAGGTTAATAATGAGCATAAACCAGGCTGAAAGGGCGTCAATTCTAAAAGCAATGTCTCCTATGAATGAGCCTCCAAAGATAAAAAACTCCAATCCGTTGGAATTGATTCCTTTGATAGCCAACAAGCTGGTAATGAAAGAGATTAAAATGACAATCAATGCCATTATGAAAGATTTAAACCTTTCTGACACGATGATAATCCCCAGTAATCCTGCTAACAATATACCGATATAGCTATTAAAAAGAAACGCTGTATTGTTTAATCCTTCAAATCCTATCATACTATAAAAAAGTGTCTAAAGTGCCTAAAGTACTTAAAGTGCCTAAAGTAAAAAGAAGTTCGAAGTACTTAAAGTGAAATAAACTGCAAAGTAAGGGCAAAATTATGGATATAAGTAATTAAAGTGAAAAGAAGTGCCTAAAGTGAAAAGAAGTGTCTAAAGTATTTAAAGTGTCTAAAGTGTCTAAAGTACTTGGGCACCCTTAACTTTAAGTACTTTAGTTCATTTTATCCCGAGTACTCGGGATTAGTTTACTTGATATTAAATTGTGTATTCAAATGAATCAGAGTATCCGTTTCCCCATAGATAAATTCACCTCCAAAAGTGATTCGATCCTCAAAGGATTGCCTCATGCAGTCATTGAAAGCATTAATAGTATGATGATTGATAAAACTTTCAAGAAAGGCAAAGTATTTTTACTAAAGGCTCTTTTCCAGCTGGTCCCGAGTACTCGGGATCAAGGAAGGGATGGTCAAGAAATTTAAGACTGATCACAATGGGAAGGAGCATGTTTTGTATTTGTGCTCAACGGGTGAATTGCTGGGCTATTCAGCCCTATTGTGCAACGAAACATATCCCGATTCCGCAGTTGCGCTTGAACCCAGCAAGCTTGGATTTATTCCCAATGAGGCATTTTTAAGAATTCTGAACCATCGGCCGAATTGATGATGGGTATTCTATCAAGTTTAAGTCACGAATTTGGGGTACTTGAAAACTTTTCATTTCCTACGAATCCTACAAATCCTACGTCCTCTTTCGTAAAAACGCACTTTTACATTTTCCTTATCTCATTTTTCCTTTTTCCCTTCAATCTACCCAAGCTTAAAATAACAAAGACTTGGATAAGATGAAAAATGATAAAAATCGATATAGGAGCGTAGGAAACGTAGGAAACGTAGGAAATGAAAAATCAAGTAATTTGAAGATAAAATCGTCAACTCACATTATATTAATGGGTTTCAAAGTTCGGTCTCATATAAACCAGAGAAATTGCAATAAATAAAGCAAAAATGTTCAAGGCCATTGCTGACAATTAAATACTTAACTTTCTGCTTCCAACCAATTAATTGATTTTAAAATGATCTGTTATAAGCATTTTTTATTGAAATATGGAATATATTATTGAAATTCAAAATAAATAACTATCTTAGCATTGTAAAACCAAACACATACGATTTATAGGTACGCACAACGAATATGATAAAATTGATTGTACAAATATCTAGGTTATGACAAAAATTGAAAATGAAAGGCAATATAAAGCCTTGATGGAAAAGATAGAGGAGCTGTTGCCATTGGTAACCGACAACACTCCTTTGGATGATATGAACCTTGTGGAATTGGAATTGCTGTCGAACCTTGTGGCAGATTATGACGAGGTCCATTATCCAATAAAAACACCCTCCTTGGCTGAGGTATTAAAACTAAAGACGGATGAAAAAGATCTCACCCAAACGATGCTTTCCGAAATCATTGGGGTAAGTTCTTCACGAATCAGTGAATACCTTACGGGAAAAAGCGAACCTACATTAAAGGTTGCACGCACGATCTGTATCAAGCTGGATATTAGTCCTTATGTTGTACTTGGGATTTGATATTGATAATGAAACTAATTGTCAAGGAAAGTATCGAAATTGATTAAATCAGCAACGCAGAAAAATCAGGTATTTCAGCAAGATACATGTATGAATTATCCGAGTAATTGATCTGACAGCAAAAATGTTCAAGGCCATTGCTGACAATTAAAAATTTAACTTTCAGCTGCATATTATATCTCACAATCTGATCAAAAGTTTGCTGGTTGATTTTTACCTCCGGAGCTTTAAACTCTGCCACCAATGCAGGGTTACCTGATCGGTCGAACACTACCAAATCAGCTCTTTGGGAATTCTTGTTCACCTTAACCCCTGCCTCAACAACAATCAAGGAAACTGAATATTTTTTCTCAACAATCAGAAACTGAACAAAATTCTGACGTACCCATTCTTCCGGCGTTAGACGTACATATTTTTTTCGGAGAGTATCAAAAAGGTAAGATTTCCCTTCCTTAGTTTTAATTTTAAAAGAATATTCAGGTAAATTCAATTTTTGCATGATCAAGCCAACAAAGTTTGTATTTTTGTTTCCGGCGATAAATATATATAAAAAAGTGACTAAAGTTGAAGTGTCTAAAGTTAAAAAAGTACTTAAAGTGTCTAAAGTTCTAAGTGTCTAAAGTATTTTTTACATTTGCTTGTTTAACTTTGGGCACTTTAAGTATATTAGGCACTTTAGACACTTTTTCAATGAAGACGAAAGAAGAAATTGTACAAAACTGGCTACCGAGGTATACCGGAAGGCCTCTGAATGAGTTTGGCGAAATGATTTTGCTTACCAATTTCCACACTTATGTGGATATGTTTGCTAAAAAGTTTGGAGTGCCTATTGTTGGAGAAAATAAAAATATGCCCAATGCAAGTGCTGAGGGGATTACCATCATCAATTTCGGAATGGGCAGTCCCAATGCCGCAACCATGATGGATCTTTTGAGTGCAATTCATCCAAAGGCGGTTCTGTTTTTGGGTAAATGTGGCGGATTAAAAGCCAAGAACCAGTTGGGCGATTTCATTCTTCCTATCGCTGCCATTCGCAGTGAAGGAACCTCCAATGATTATCTTCCTCCCGAAATACCTGCGCTCCCGGCTTTTAATCTACAACGTGCCGTTTCAACCGCTATTCGGAACCGTAAACATGATTACTATACTGGTGTTGTATATACTACAAACAAGCGCGTATGGGAATATGACGAACGTTTTAAAAAATACCTTGAGAAATCCAGGGCAATGGCCATTGATATGGAAACTGCCACTATATTTACCGTTGGTTTTTGCAACCAGATTCCATCTGGAGCGTTGTTACTAGTGTCTGATCAGCCAATGATTTCTACAGGAGTAAAAACGGATGTAAGCGACCAGCTCGTAACCCACAACTTTGTACAGGAGCATTTGGAAATCGGAATTGCGGCCTTGCTTGAAATCAAGAATAATGGTGAATCAGTCAAACATCTAAAATTTTAATATTGTAAAAGCGAATGACATACGAGGAAATAATCAGCAATCTCAAAAAAAAGATCTACCATCCCATTTACTTTTTAATGGGCGATGAAGCGTATTTCATTGATAAAATCAGCGATTACATTTCGGACAATGTATTGACAGAAGCCGAAAAAGGCTTTAATCAAACGATCATGTACGGTAAAGATACGGAGCCTTTCAACATTATTGCCAATGCCAGAAGGTTTCCGATGATGTCCAACTATCAGGTAATTATTATTCGTGAAGCCCAAAATATCAAGAAAATAGAAGATCTCGAGTCATACATAAAAAATCCTCTCAATTCTACTATTCTGGTGATCAACTACAAGTATAAAACCCTCGACAAACGAAAGACTTTTCCTAAGTTGATTGATCAGAAAGGGATTTTGTATGAAGCAAAGAAAATTTACGACAATCAATTGCCGGCATGGATCATTACTTATCTTAAGAATCAGCAATATACCATTACTCCTCAAGCTGCCGCCATGCTTTCCGAATATTTAGGAGCAGATCTGAGTAAGGTGGCCAACGAATTGGATAAATTGATTATTTCAATGCCAGCCGGTACGCAAATAACTCCCGATGACATTGAAAAGAACATAGGAATCAGTAAGGAATTCAATGTTTTTGAACTTCAAAATGCACTGGGAGAGCGTGATGTGTTAAGAGCCAATCGTATTGTCAATTATTTTGGAGCCAATCCATCATCAAATCCAATACAGGTAGTTACTTCGTCACTCTTTTCCTATTTCTCAAAAATATTGAATTATCACTTTCTGGAGGATAAATCGCAAAACAACGTGGCTTCTGTGCTTCAGGTACACCCATTTTTTGTGAAAACATACATTGCGGCCGCTAAAAATTACAACATTAAAAAATTAGTCGAAATCATCAGTATCTTGCGCGAGTTCGACATGAAATCAAAAGGTTGGGGAAATGTTTCAACACCCTCTGAAGATTTGCAGCGTGAAATGATTTACCGGATCTTACATTAAAAATAAATCAACATGACTATCATCCTGATTGCTATTACTGTTGCAGTATCGTATGCGGCGTTCAAATCGCCCAAATTAATGGATCAGTTGCAGTTCAATGCAAGTAAAATTTATTACAAGAAAGAATATCACAGGCTCATCACCCATGCCTTTGTTCATGCCAATTGGGAACATCTGTTTGTGAATATGATCGTGTTGTTTTCATTTGGCACAGCCATAGAAAAGTATTTTGAGTTAAACTTCGGAAGTTCACACACTCTGTATTACCTCCTTCTCTATTTTGGCGGAATTCTGGTTTCCAATCTTTACGCCCTTTTTAAACACTACAAAAACTATTTTTACAATTCAGTTGGAGCCTCAGGTGCAGTATCGGCAGTGCTTTTTGCAGCTATTTTCTTTGACCCATGGAACATGATTTACTTCTTCGGAATCCTTCCCATTCCAGGAATCGCTTTCGCTGTTTTGTACTTGGTTTATTCATACCAGATGAGCATAAAACAAAAAGACAATGTTGCTCATGATGCTCACTTTCTTGGGGCATTGTATGGTTTTGTATTTCCCATATTATTGAATCCAAGGCTCTTCGAACAATTTATCGATAAGCTTTTCAGTATAATATAATGAAAGATGAAATTTAACCATTTACTTTTATGAAAAAGGCTATTTTTCTTGATCGCGATGGTGTTTTAATCAACAATCAACATCATTATTATATATGGGAATCCTCTCAAATTGAATTCATTGATGGGGTATTTCAAAACCTGAAATTGCTGCAGCAAAAAGGATTTCAACTGTATATTGTTAGTAACCAAGGTGGAATATCACGAGGGTTGTATTCCAAAGAGAACATCATGATGTTGCATGATGAGATGATAAAAACTTTCAGGATAAATCAAATCACTATTTCCGATATTCTTTTTTGCCCTCATCACAATGAAAAGGAAAAATGTTTATGCCGTAAACCTGAATCACTGATGATTGACAAACTCATTGCTAAATATGATCTCAACCCTAAAGAATCGACTATGATTGGCGATAGCGATTCAGATATGAAAGCCGCAGCTATGGCGGGCATTCATGGAATCAAAATTACACCCAATCAAAATATGTTTCCCTTTATTTCAAATCTCTTACAATGATCAATGGTAATTTCATTTTGGTAAACGGTTCGTTTATTTCCTATGCAGATTATAGAGTTTCAATCCCCGAATCTGAGGGATTTCTCTTTTCGGAAAAAATCAGATCAGTTCGAACAACCTTTGCCTTTTTCAATGAAAGTCTGGAAACAATCAGACTCAAGTTGCTTATTTTTCACCAATCGTTTCCTGAATTATTAGAAAACGAAGGCACAGAACTAAAAAGGCAAATGGGACGAACACTTACAAAAAATAAGCATTTTTTAGGATCTACAATTTTCATTCGGTTCTGGTATTCGGAACAAAAACTTCAATATTCCATTCAAAGTGTAAAAACCGAATCAACAGGTTACGAATTGAATAACAAGGGTTTGTATATTGCAATTTCCCGGGATGTAAGAAAATCATTTTCTTCTTTATCCAAATGTTCTTTAGGATCAGAAATGTATTGGAATATTGCCAGTATTCAGCCAAAAGAATCCTTTATCAATGAGTTTGTTCTGATTAATTATGAAGATAAAGTAATTGAAACTCCCCGGTCTAATATCTACGTAATAAAGGATGGAGTTATAAAAGGCGCCTCAACCCAGCACGGAGCTTATGCTGATATTACCAAGTCACTACTGCTTACTATTTTTGAATCACTCAAAATTAACTTCAGCGAAACTTATGGATTAACAATTGCAGACTTAAACGAGGCGGAGGAGATCTTTTTAGTGAACGCAATAGACGGAATTCGTTGGGTTATTGGCTTTGAAGGCAAACGCTATTTCAACCAAAATATCCGCAAAATCAATAATTTGTTCGCCAAGAGTCTCGCTAGTTAAGCGAAGGGTTTTCGGGGAAGTTTTCCCACATTGAGTATTTCCCGCCCATAGCTCTGACAGATTCGACCCACAATTCATTTTCGTTAATGGTCATCAATTCATTTTCTGAAAGATCGGCTACCAACCATGAATTTTCCTTAATTTCCTCCTCCAATTGTCCAGGTTCCCATCCTGAATAACCCAAAAAGAACCTAACTTGATTAGGACTTACCAATCCCAATTTAATTTGTTGCTTTAAAGCATCAAAATCACCTCCCCAAAATAGATTTTCTTTAATGTGAAGACTGCCGGGAATCAAATCGCCTAGTGTATGAATAAAATAGACAGAATCCGTTCCAACAGGACCACCGATGTGGATGACGGAATCAAAATCAGGAAAATCAACAAATAAATCTTCTACCGGATAATCAACTTTCTTATTCAGGATAAAGCCCACAGCGCCTTTTTCGCTGTAAGAAGTCAGGATAATAATAGACCTGTTGAAATAACTTCCAGCTAAAAAGGGCTCTGCAATAAGTATATGTCCCATTTGAGGAACCACATGATTGGTTTCTATCCTAAAAATGCTCAAGTCCATCCTTTATGAATTAATTTGGAATTACCCTTGTATTTTACATCCAAAAACGATGCCATTTTATTGGTCAATCTTTGATAGTTGAAATATAAGAAATCTCTTTCTTCTTTCAAAAAAATAATTACATTTCCTGTTAAAAATCTTCAATTATTAACACTAAATACTTTAACAAACTTTCTGAGTAGAAGTTTATGGCTTTAACAGCTAATTTACAAGTTAAAATACACTCATATAAAGACTAGGACGTCTTATTTATTAGGTTCCTCTACAATTACGAAGATATCTTCATCAGCCCTTTTCATTAGAAATTGCTCACGTGCAAACTTTTCAAGGTTTTCATCATTGGTCTGCAACTCATATAATTTTCGCTTATCGGCTTCAATTTTATGCTTATAAAAATCAACCTGCTCTTCAAGCTGCTTTAATTCCTCTAAATTTTTACGATGCTGTACAATATTGTTTTCATCAAAAAACAAGATCCAAACCACGAACCCGATAGAAACGATAAGGTATTTATTAAATGGGTTTGTCAGTATTTTAACCAGTAATTCTTGAATTTTCATCTGATTGTATCCAAATTTATTTGAAGCAAAAATAGTTTATTCCCAGACGAAAAAAAAGGAGATGAATAAATTCATCTCCTTTTCCACCATTTATTTATTTTTCATCAGGCAAAAAACTGGGATACATGTAGTTTTTTGGTGAAACGAAGGTTTCTTTGATGGTACGGATTGAGGTCCAGCGAAGGAAATTAAATACTGAACCTGCCTTATCGTTCGTACCCGATCCGCGTGCACCGCCAAAAGGCTGTTGTCCCACTACTGCACCGGTAGGCTTATCGTTGATATAAAAATTTCCGGCAGCATTTTCGAGCCGCTTTGTTAAGTATTCAATGTTGTAACGATCTTGTGAGAAAATAGCTCCAGTCAAAGCATATATAGATGATTGATCCAAAATATCAATAGTTTTATCCATATCCTGATCTTCATATACATACACAGAAAGTATAGGTCCGAACAGTTCTTCAACCATGGTTACATAAGTTGGCTTTTTGGCCAGAATAACAGTTGGCTCAATGAAGTAACCTATTGACTTATCGCATTTTCCACCAAACAATACTTCAGCATCAGCATCTTTTCGGGCAGCTTCAATATATCCAGCTAGCTTATCGAACGATGTTTCATCGATCACTGCATTGACGAAATTGGTAAAATCTTCAGGAGGGCCCATTTTAACAGTACTCAATTCCTTACCCAGACGGGTACATACATCATCCCAGATACTTCTAGGTATATATGCCCTTGAAGCGGCTGAACATTTTTGCCCCTGATATTCAAAAGCGCCGCGAACCATTGCGATAGCCAATGGCTGTGGATCGGCAGTAGGATCAGCAAAAATAAAATCCTTTCCTCCTGTTTCGCCCACAATTCTAGGATAGGCTTTGTATTTGTATATGTTTTCACCGATGGTCTTCCAGAAACTTTGGAATACTGCGGTAGAACCTGTAAAATGAATTCCACCAAAATCAGGTGATTGGAGTATAACACCCGCAGCAGCAGGACCTCCAACATACACCAAATTAATTACACCATCAGGCAGACCAGCTTCCTGAAAAATTTCCATGATAACGGCAGCAGAATAGATAGCAGTCTTTGAAGGTTTCCAAACCACCACATTTCCCATCATTGCAGGTGCGGCGGGTAAATTTCCTGCAATGGAGGTGAAATTGAAAGGGGTCAATGCAAAAACAAAGCCTTCCAAAGATCGGTACTCATTGTAATTCCAAATTCCCGGGGCCGATTCAGGCTGCATATTATAGATGTCATTCATACATTTCACCCCAAAACGAAAGAAATCAGCCAATTCACAGGCAGCATCTATTTCAGCCTGGTAGGCATTTTTCGATTGTCCCAGCATGGTAGCGGCATTGATCTTTGCCCTGTAGGGTCCGGCAAGCAAGTCGGCTGCTTTTAAAAAGATAGCAGCCCGATGTTGCCAAGCCATCGTATTCCACTTTTCACGAGCCATCATGGCCGCATCAATAGCCATTTGAACATGTGATGAGTCTCCCTGATAATAATAACCCAAAGTATGCTTGATCTCATGAGGCGGCGAAATACGGATCCGGCGATCGGTAGTGACTTCTTTTCCCCCAATGATCATTGGCAATTCAAGCTCTACTGAACGCATAAGCTTCAGCATTTCCTTCAATTCAGCCCTCTCCGGTGACCCTGGGGCATAATTTTTAATCGGTTCGTTCTTTGCAACTGGAATATTAAAAAATCCTTTTGACATAGCTATTGTATTTTATATTGAAAACTATTTTGAATACTAAAATTCTTTCGCCAACAAAAATAAACATTCCAACCTTTTCAAATACTAATAAAAATCACCTTTCAAAGAAGTAACTCACTTTACACAAGAAAAAAGGTACACAGTGTTTCACAGAGTATCCACAGAGTTTCACGGTGTAAAACAGAGTTTCACGGTGTAAAAAATAAATCTATGGATCCTCTGTGTAGCTCTATGTAAATAAGGAAAAAGTACTCAGGGTCACACGGTGAAAAAAACTGTGTAACCCTGTGGATCCTCTGTGAAACACTGTGTAACTTTATTTTTGCGTAGGATGAGTAAGTAAAATCAACTCAATTCAATTTAGGCAATAAATTTTACTACATTTATTGCCTAAATAATTTGAATGGTGATAACTGTTCCATGCATAAATATTTATCTGACTCTATAACCGACCATTACCAAGTTGAAACCCAAAATGATATCCTGAAAATCATTGGTCTTCACCTGTTTATTCTTTTGGGGATATTGTCTGGCCTATGCTTATTTGCCATGGATTTAGCCAGCTTATCGACCAATGAATGCTTGCCCGGCGACATTGCACTCCTGATAATATTCGGCCTTTCCTTTTACGGACTGCGAAATATACGCATCAGTTGGGCAATAAATGTCTTTTTCATGGTTCCATTTGCCGCCTATTTCTATTTTATTGCCCCCTCCCATTCAATTTTACCCAACCATCTTTCGATTCCATACACGCTTTGGACATTAATTCCCTTCCTTCTCGTCTTCCTCCTTTTCAGCAAAAACATACTCAACATTTCCATTTATTACATAATCTCATTCCTGACCTTATTGATCCATGTTTATATGGCCGATCTGAGTGATTTAATGTTTCAATGGAAATGGGAAGTTGATACAGTATATTACAACCCATTTATCATTCTATCAGTCTTTTATGTAGCTACTGTTTTAATAGCATGGAATTTTAAAAGCAGCATCAATGACCTGAGATCTAAAAATGAAACTACCGATCGGTTAATCAGTCAAACGGTTAGAAACCTTTCAGAAGGGATGATGTTGCTTGAAATTACAAGGGACGAATTCGGAACTCCTGATCAATTGATTGTTAGAAAAACTAATCTTGCCTTCGAAAGGCTTTTCAAAATTACTTCCCGCGAAATTAAAGATCAAAATGCAGAGGATGTGTTCCCCAAAATATTTAGGGGTGCATTTAATTGGAACAATCAGTATTTTCACACACCGAAAAAACATTTTTCCTTTTACCTCGACCATCTGGATAGCCATTTTGAAGTGGAAACCTTCAAGATAGCTAATGACCAATGGATAAGTCTTTTCCTTGATATCAGCGTTCAAAGTAAGAAGATTATCAGGCTCGAAGAAAGTAAACATCGATATCAAGTCCTTCTGGAAGCGGTTCCCGATTTGTTTTTCATCATTGATAATGACGGAACTTATGTCGATTTTGTATTTAAAGAAACTGAAATTCTTAAAATTAAGCCTGACGATATCATCGGCAGTACCATCTTTGAAGTTGGATTTTCAGAAAGAATGTCCGGCAAAATTCTCCAATGTATTCAGCAATGTATCGAATGCAATTCCATTGAAACCATTGAATATTCTTTAGATGTTGAAGGGGTATCAGCCATGTTTGAAATGCGTATTGCCCGTTTAAACGATCATTCAGTCATTTCGCTGGCCCGCGATATTACAAAGAGAAAGATAGTGGAGATTCAGCTTGAAGTGGCTAAAAAAAGAGCAGAAGAATCGGATCGGTTGAAATCAGCCTTCCTGGCCAATATCTCGCACGAAATCAGGACTCCTATGAATGCAATCATCGGATTCTCCAAGATGATAGGTTCTTCTGATTTCGATGATGATGAAAAAGCACAATTTATTGATATCATCGTTTCCAACGGTAAATCATTGATGGAATTGATCAACGACATGATCAGCCTTTCCAAAATTGAAAGCAATACTTTGGATGTTAAAAAATCAATATGCCGTCTAAATGATATTATGGTTTCGCTTTACAGGGAATTTAATTCTGAATTGGAAGATAAAAAAGGCATTCATCTAAAAATATCGTGCGCAAATACCAATCCGAAGTTTGGTTTTATCACCGATCCAGGCCTACTGATGGTAATTCTTCAGAAGCTCATTTCAAACAGCATCAAATTTACAGACAAAGGTGAAGTCGAATTTGGATATCAGTTTACCGATATGTCACAAATTGAATTTTTCATTAAAGATACCGGCATTGGAATTGCGGAAAAAGATCAGGACCGCATTTTCGATCGCTTCCATCAGCTCGACAACCGCACCACTCGCTCTTATACAGGTACAGGACTTGGATTGCCGATCGCTCAACACTATGTGCAATTGCTGGGTGGAAGTATAAAAGTAAACTCAATCCTCGGAAAAGGCTCTCTCTTTTCCTTCAATCTTCCATACGAAAGGGAAGAAAGCAACCTCAAAATCGTTCGTTAATACCCTTTGAAAATTGCACTTGTAGATTCTATGATTCCTCAAACATTTAATTGCTTATCACTTTAAGTCAAGTTGAAGTTCTTCATCCATTTTTGTTTATTTCCCCAAAGGGGAAAAATTTCAATAACCGTGAGTGCAACTCACGGAAAAGAATATAATGAAACTGACTTAAACCACAAAGTGGTTGAATGTGAATAACCATATATGCAACCTGTGGGATGAAATAGCAACCCATTACCCGTAGCCCTGAATGGGTTAAATATTAACTAATCGATTGTAATTGAACACGTTTATGGTTCGGGGCTGATCTCATATTCTCACCCCACACCCACATGTTGCACCTGTGGATATTCACATACAATCCCTTCGGGATTGCTTTTTTAAGTGTATCGATTGTAAAAAGAACAACATGCAAGGATTTTGCAGCATCCACACATCCCGAGTACTTATTTACGTTAAAATTATTCACAAATATGGGTTGAATTGAGCTTGTGGACGCGGTGAAGCTGGATACTAAACCTGTTAAAGTTCTCTCTATTTGAAAGCTACATGCCCTCACTACCTATTCCATTGTATACATGTCATATATAAGTAGTATTTCTGTATTTTCTGTGTTGTTTCTGTGTTATCGCTGTGTTGTTTCTGTGTTGTTTCTGTGTATTATTTGTGCAATATATGTATTGTTTATGTAATATTTATTTGTATATTTACACTTGAATTACACAGATAGTACATTAATAATACTCAAATAGCTAGAACACATTATGGCACGGTTACGAAAAGGAATAGGCTCCATGCTTTCAGGAAAGGCGGCTGGAATGGTATTTGTACAATTAGATGGTGAAACTTATATGAGAGTGGCGCCAAATCGTAAAAAGAATTCGTGGACTCCCAAGCAATTGCTTCACCGCGAACGGTTCAAATTGGTCAACAGTTTTTGCACCCAGTTTAGATCTTCAGTGATTCCTCTGATTTGGAACCTTATGGCCAAAAAGATGGCAGGTTATGCACTTTTTCTGAAAACAAATATGCCTGCCTTTGGATTGAACGGTAGCCTTTTAGACCCCAAAATGCTCCAGTTCTCGACAGGAAAACTACCAATGCCACAGCAGTTCAAAGCTGAGAGAACGGCAATTGATGCCACTTCTATTGCTGTGAGCTGGCAGAATGATCCCTATCTGGACGCTCAGAGGCTTACTGATGAGTTAATGATGATCGTCGCTTCCAATAATAAATATTCGTATTTAACGCCCACCGGGCTTGTCAGAGGCACTATGGACGGTTCGTTCGAATTGCCGGCACAACCCAAAGCAGCGACTCACATCTATTTGTTCTTTGCGTCAACAGATAAGAAAGATTATACAGGAAGCGTTTGTTTTGAAATTTAAGAGAAGATGAGAAGGTGAGAAAGCGGATAGATTGCTTTTCTGAGGAATTGGATCAGTAAGTGCCTCACACTAGCATGTTATGAGGCATTTATTATTTCTTATTTTAAATTAATACACATGAATAATTCTCTGATAAAAATCGCGAGCAATGGATAGAACATTAATTGATATAAGAATAAATGTTGCCTGAAATAGCTGATGTTTGGAACTTCCCTTTCCAATAAGATTTTGTAAATTTACTCTTTGCAATTATTTATGCGCTAAATTTTATGTCGTGTTTCAAATTAGTGGGGAACATCCGCACTAATAAAGCTGGACACATTTGGTTGAATTATTAAAGATTTCGTATAAATTAGAACTTAGCCTTAGGCAAACCATTCATTAAAAGTTTAACTGATATGCAAATACAATCCAATCAATACAATAAGCTAATTAGTAATATTGGCAATTTGTTGGTCTTGGGAAGAGCGAAGGCTGCAAAAGAGATAAACAATATTTTAGTCCAGACATATTGGGAAATTGGAAAATACATTGTGGAATTTGAACAACACGGTAATGAGAAAGCCGAATATGGGAGCCAGCTTTTTGACAGGCTTTCAAAAGATTTGACAACATCTTTTGGTAAAGGTTTTGGAAGGTCTAATTTGATTTATATCAGAAAGTTATACCTAACCTTTCAAATAAGTGGGACACTGTCCCACTTATTGACATGGAGCCATTACTATGAAATATTGAAAGCAGATTCTGAACTGGAAATAGGATTTTATGTGCGGCAAAACGAAATAGAACGTTGGAGTGTAAGGGAACTAAAACGGCAAATGAAAAGTATACTTTTTCATCGGTTGGCATTGAGTACTGATAAGGAAGGCGTTTTGAAGTTAGCCAACAAAGGATATGAAGTACAACACCCGGAAGATCTGCTCAAAGATCCTTTTGTATTAGAATTTTTAAATATCCCCGAGCAGTACCAATACCTTGAAAGTGAATTGGAAGAAAAACTGATCAGCAATTTACAGAAATTCCTCTTAGAGCTCGGCAAAGGCTTTGCATTTATTGGCCGACAATATCGCATTAGCATTGGCGGAAAGCATTTCAGGGTAGATTTGTTGTTTTATCACCGCATTCTCAAATGCTTTGTGCTTATTGATTTGAAACGTGGCGAAATGGATCATCAAGATATTGGGCAAATTCACCCCGTTAGATATAATTCACTAATAAAAGCCACCTAAATGTATTATTACATCTATATTCTAAAATCGCTGAAAGACAATCAATATTATACTGGTTACACCTCTGATCTTAAGAAAAGAATGGAGGAACATAAAAGAGGAGAAGTAATTTCTACAAAAAACAGATTGCCTTTAAAATTGGTTTATTTTGAAGGTTGTTTAAATCAACAAGATGCAACACATCGTGAAAAGTACTTAAAATCAAGTTGGGGTAAAAGATATATTAAAGAACGATTAAAAAATCATATAATTAATGAACTATGAATTATCTAACGGGATTTACCCCATTAGATATATATACTAGTTGGAGAAGTTATCTAACGGGATTTACCCCGTTAGATATATATACTAGTTGGAGAAGTTATCTAACGGGATTTACCCCGTTAGATATATATACTAGTTGGAGAAGT